>JAANMY010000006.1_pt1 | contig 245577 bp, 179 predicted proteins | sample 7279691 | NCBI WGS metagenome assembly JAANMY01 (sample SAMN14094543, study PRJNA606508) | bioreactor metagenome | isolation source: A lab-scale SPAN reactor treating ammonium-rich wastewater day 388 | place: Ireland: Galway | collected 2018-02-07
GCGTAGTAGGTCGGGGCGTCCAGGTCGGTCTGGGCGTCGCGTCCGCGCAGCACCAGGTCGGTCTGCAGCACCAGCCAGTCGACGTCGCGCCACCGGCCCACGCCGCCGCGCTTCGTCTGCAGGCTGTTGCGCAGGCCCACCCGCACGCCCGGCCCTTCGGCGATCGACTCGACATCCGCGTCGTAGACCGGGTAGGCCTCCGGGTCCACGGTCGCGCCGGCGTAAAACAGATCGAGCTCCGGCTCGATGATGTGGCGAAGCTGGTGCACGTCCAGAGCCGCGACGTTCACGTCCGGGTAGGTGCGTGCGAAGCTGGTGTGCAGTCGCACGCCCGCGCTGCCCCAAAGACGCAGGTTCTCGGCGTCGTTGTCGTAGGCGGCGAAGTCGTCGTCATAGGCTGTCGCCCGGCCGACGACGTAGGGCACGACGTCGAACTGGCCCCAGGTCATCGGCGCCTGCACTTCGTGGCGGGTGTCCAGGCGCAACACGGTGTCGTCGCGGACGCCCATGGCCGCGAGATTTGCGTCGAACGAAGTGGTGTTGGCCGCGATGCCAAACAGGCGGGCGCTCTGGGCTGTGGTAAAACCACGGTCGATCGGCGCGTCGTCGCCGCCCAGGATGCGCATGCGCGAGGCTCGCGTCTGACCGAAGTAGGTCAGCCGCTGGCCCAGCAGATCGGTGCCGATCTGGTAATAGCCCAGCTCGGGCAGCTTCTCGACGTTGTAGCCCGGGGCCTGCAACGTGGTGAGCTGCGGCGTGAAATCGTTGAGCTGCGTTGAGCCCAGGAAAGTCAGGGCCCAGTCGTCCTGCTGCTTCTTGAGGTAGAGCGAAGTTTCGTAAGGCTTGGCGGTGTAGGCCTCCTCGGGTTCAAACGATTCGAGGAACATCGGGTCCGACACATACGCCGTTTCGAGCGACAGTTCCCAGCCCGCCAGCACGTACTGGCGATGCTGCCAGTGAGCCAGGCCGCGGAGGCTGTCGTCGGGTGACACATCCATGCGGTCGCCGACTTCGTCCTCGCCTTCGTCATGCAGCAGGCCGTAGCCTTTGAACGCGCCGAGCATGGTCGGCCGCTCATAGGTCAGTTCGGCGCCGAGGCCCGGTCCGCGGCGGCCGAGATAGTCGAGCTGGCCCTCGAGCTGCACGCCGTCGGGCGCCTGGTGATCGGCCAGGGCGAATACGTCCCATGTCGAGCGCGCCTGCACGCCGTCGCGGTTGTCGTGCTCGACGCTCAACCCGGTCAGCGGCATATCCGATCCCCGCCCCCGCAGCGCCGGCCAGTAGAACAGCGGCGCGCCGCCGATACGCAGCGTGGTATCACGGGCATCGAACGTGGTGGCCGGTTCCCGTCCGTCGCGATCGGCGGCGGCGGAGTCGGGTTGGGGCTCTTGTTCAAGGGTCAGCCGCGACGCTCCGATGGCCACGTGCGGCTGGGCGAAGTCGCTGGTGGTCAGCCTTGCGTCCCGCGCTTCCCAGCGACGCCTAGCTTCCTGGCGCACTTCACCGGCCCGCAGATACAGCGGCACCTGGCGCTTGATGTCGTAAGTGAAAATCACCGCGTCCAGCAGCACGGCCCGGTCGTTGGCCACGTCGTAATACACGCGCGGGGCCCGCACCGTGAACTGGCCGTCGGTCGCCACCACATTGTCCTCGAGGTAGATGCCTCGCACCTGGGCGGTGCGCAGCAGGCGTCCGGCGGCGGGGCCGGCCTCAATCGCCGTCTGCGCGTCTTCCGGCCGTTGGCCCTGGTCATCGAGGTCGCCCGCGAGGAAGATCACCACGTTGCCCGCCTGCAGCGACATACTGCGTCCGGCAACCGCGGCCGGGTCGCCGGTCGAGTCGGCGCTGGTCGCGGCCTGTCGCTGTTCGAGAAGCACGCGCACGTCGCCGACCAGCAGCAGGGCCGGCTCGGCGCGCTGCGGACCGGCCGCCTGGTAGATCACACGCTGGGCGCCGAAGCTGACGGCGGCGTTCTGGGGAAGCACGCTGTCACCCTGGATCGGCGGCCAGGTGTAGCCGGCCAGTGCGGCCGACGAGAGCGGCGGCCGGCCGACCAGCGGGGCGACGTGGTGAGGCGGCAACCCGGGCTCGGTTTCAGGCTCCGGCGGCGTCAGCGGCTGACCGGCGAGGAAGGCGCTGAAACGCGATGCGGCCAGCGTCAGGAAGGGATCGTCGAGCGGCTGGGGGCGCAGCAGATCCGTCGCCAGGCGCACCTGCCCGGTGATCACGGCGGTGACCAGCAGGCGCGGCGCTTCGGCCCAGACGGCGCTGCGGCCGGTGAGCGGACGGGCGTTATCCAGGAACAGCATCATCTGACGGACGGTCCCGTCGCCGGTCCCCTGGGTGTCGATGCGCACCGCCGCCCGACTGGCGCGGAAGGCGTAATAGCCGATCTCGATGCGCACATCGTCATCCAGCAGCAGCCATTGTCGCGGCCCATCGGGTGTGGGCGTCTGCCAGGCGTTGACGCGGCGGGCGGCGAGCAGGGCGTCGGCGTCGATGGCCGGCGTCGCGGCCCAGGGGCCGGGCATCGGCGGCGCAACGTGGTTGCCGCCGCCATCAGCCAACGCGAGCGAGGCGATGCCGCCTGGCCCCAGACCCGACGCCAGCAAGCACAGTGCGATGGTCAGCGTCAGCAGGCCCGTGGCGGCGCGCCGCCGCCGGCGGTCAAGCGCAGTGGGGCGGCGAGGCGGCCCGGCCTGCGGGGCTTGGGGTGGAGGAATCTTCATGCGGCGGTTGATTCGGCGACTTGCCCGGTCCGTCGAGGTCGGTCGCGATTATAAGCCGATGGGGGCGCGGGGCAAACGAACGGCCGCCGCGCCACGGTCTGGCGCCATCGCGCTGCGGCGAGGTTCGAACTCGGTTGTCCAGGAAGCCCGCGCGGCGGCTGCGAGGCCAGCGGCTCACACGGCGCCGGCCGGCTGCAGACGCGGTCCGCGGGTCGAGGGCGGGTGCGGCGGGGCCGCGGACGCGGCGGCGTGCGACCCGTGTGATCGGCCGGCGACGGTGGTGGGGCTGCGATCCGATGTGAGCACCACGATCCGCCAGATATCGAAGCAGCGCAGCTTGAAGCTGTAGGTCACCGTCAGGTCGCTGCCTTCGAGCACGTCCTCTAGGGCCAGGTCGCTGCGCCAGCCGATCTTTACGAACAGTGGATTCAACAAGCGTTCGAGGCCGGCCATCAACGGTTGAGTCGACTGGAAGTGGTTGAGCACGACGATGCTGCCGCCGGGACGGATCATCCGCTGGGCCCAGGCCAGCAGTCGACGCGGATCGCTGACCACGCTGATGGTGTGGCAGATGACGATGTGGTCGAAGCTCTGCGGCGCGAACGGCGGGAACATGGCGTCGGCCCGCACCAGATGGCAGTGACCGAGGTTCTGCTGCCGGCAGCGTCGGGCCGCCTTGGACAACATGCCCGGGCTCAGGTCGAGGCCCACAACCTGCACATCGCGCGGGTAATGCGGCAGGGTCATGCCCGTGCCCACCCCAAGATCTAGCACCCGGTCGCCGCTTTTCACCGGCAGGTGGGTCACCGCCGCCCACTGACGCCGCACCACCAGGGCGCCGAAGGTGAGGTCATAAAACTTCGACCAAAGGTCGTACGTGCGGCTGGTGATGGCTTCTTTCATACCGGGCATGACGGATTCCGATGTTGGGTAGGATCCCCCCCGCGGAGCCACGAGCGCATGTGCAGCCACCCTGACCTTCCACTTTCAGCATAGTCGCCGCCGCCCCCGCCGGCCAGCGTCACGCGGGGTCGGACCGGCTGCCGAAGCTCGGCGGGTCGGATAGACTATGGCGGGCTGGGAGAGCCCCGGACCCCGAAACCCGCGGCCATGAAACTTGTTCTCAACGGCGAAAACAGGCAGTTCGATCGGGTGCGCACCGTGCGCGATCTGGTGGTCGCTCTGGGCCTGGGCAAGGCGGCCGTGGCCGTCGAGGTGAACCGCCAGGTCGTGCCTCGACGCGAGCACGAGCAGGCCCTGCTGGCCGACGGCGATGCCGTCGAGGTCGTCACCCTGGTCGGCGGCGGCTGAGGCCCAGACCCCTGAATCCTCACCCCAAGGCACTGGCGGCGCTCCTGCCGCCACGACGGAGCAGACGATGAGCAGCGCCAGTCCCGCCACCCATACCGACAACCCCATCGCCGCCGGCCTCGACCAGCCGCTGCACATCGCCGGCCGCACGCTCACCAGCCGGCTGATTGTCGGCACCGGCAAGTATGCCGACTATCCGACGATGGAAAAGGCCCTCGACGCCAGCGGCGCGGAAGTCGTCACCGTGGCGGTGCGGCGCGAGCGGCTGATCGACAAGGAAGGGCGGTCGCTGCTCGATTTCATCGACACCAGCCGGTACACCATCCTGCCCAACACAGCCGGCTGCTTTTCGGCCGACGATGCTGTGCGCGTCGCGCGACTCGGGCGCGAGATTCTCGACCAGCTCGACAACCCCGGCAAGCAGTGGGTCAAGCTTGAGGTGCTCGGCGACAGGAAGACGCTGCTGCCCGACCCGCAAGGCACCCTCGAAGCGACGCGCGAGCTGGTGAAGGACGGCTTCAAGGTGCTCTGCTACACCAGCGACGATCCGATCATGGCCATGAAGATCAAAGAGGCGGGCGCGGCGAGTGTGATGCCGGCCGGCTCGCCCATCGGCTCGGGGCAGGGCGTGCTCAATCCCAACGCCATCCGCATCATCCTCGAGCTGCTCAAGGACGGCGACCCGGCATTCCCCGTGATCGTCGATGCCGGCGTCGGCACCGCCAGCGACGTCACCATCGCGATGGAGCTTGGCGCCGACGGCGTGCTGCTCAACACCGGCATCGCCCACGCCAAGGACGCGGTGAAGATGGCCCACGCCATGCGCCATGCCGTCGCCGCCGGTCGGCTGGCGTATCTGTCCGGCCGCATCGACAGGAAGCTTTACGCCACCGCCTCCAGCCCCTGGACCGGCGTGATCAGCTACATCCCCGGCGAGTGAGCGGCATCCATCGGCGCCGCACTGCACCACGCCGGCCCCCTTCAGGGCCGGATCGTTCTCACCCGCGCATTGAGACCGACCATGCTGCATGTCGTGCGCATCGCCGCCTGCCAGTTGCCGGAAGTGCGCGGGGACATCGGTCAGGTATTGAATCTGATCGATGAATATGGCCGACGGACGCAGAGCCTCGGAGCGCGTCTGGTCTGCTTTCCGGAGTGTTACCTTCAGGGATATGTCGTCGACCCCGTCACCACGCGAAAGCTGGCGATCGACCTGTCATCGGATGCCTTCAAGGAAGTCTGTGCACGGCTCCAGCGGATCGAGGCGGTGCTCGTCCTCGGCCTGATTGAGGCGGAGGACGACAAGCTCTACAACACGGCGGTGGTGTTTCGGCATGGCCGATTGCTGGGGCGTTACCGCAAGAAGTCGCTGTTGCCAGGCGAGTCGATCTTTGAGCCCGGCACGTCAACGCCGGTTTTCGAGGTTGATGGTCTGCGGTTCGGCATCAATATATGCAGCGATACGCGTGTTGCCGCAAACGCGGCGGCTGTTGCCGCTCAAGGAGTGGATCTGATCGTGTGCCCGGCCAACAACATGATGAGACATGAGGACGCGGAAACGTGGAAGAACCAACACAACCAAGTGCGTGCCCGGCGTGCCCGTGAAACAGGGCTCTGGCTGGTATCGGCTGACGTGACCGGCGAATGCGAGGGTCGCATTTCATATGGTCCCACGGCGATCATCGATCCGCGAGGAAAGATCGTGGCGCAGGTACCGTTGTTACAGTCTGGAGTGGTCGTCTTCGACATTCCGGTGGCGTCTGATTTACGCGGGTGATGAGGATGGACTGCTTCAGACGTGTAGAGGGATGTCACGATGGCTGCCGATTCCCATGAAAACAATCAGCGTGGCTGGCCTGTCAATGGTTCGGCCGCGGGGTTGCGACTCGATGTTTTCGTGGCGCGCGGGCTCAACCTGTCACGTGCCCAGGCGCGGCGGCTCATTGAAGCCGGGGCGGTGCGCGTGGACGATCGGCGGGCCAAGCCCGGCGACAAGGGCCTGCTGCTTGAAGCGGGCATGCGCGTGAGCGTCGACGACGCAGCTCTGACCGCGGCCGATCGCATCGTGCCCGAGCCACAAGTGCCGCTTGTGGTCCTGGCTGAGGGCGACGGATACCTCGTTGTCGATAAGCCAGCCGGCGTGAATGTGCATCCCCTGCGGCCGGGTGAACGGGGGACGCTGCTCAACCGCGTCATCGCCCGATATCCGCAGGCGCAGGACGTCGGCGAGGGCGGGCTGCGCAGCGGCGTGGTGCACCGGCTGGATGCGGACACCTCCGGCGTGGTGATCTTCGCGACAACGCAGGCGCGATGGGAAGTGCTGCGTCGCGCGTTCGCCGAGCATCGCACGCGCAAGATCTATCGGACCATCGTGCGCGGCCGCATGATCGGAAGCAGACGCGAGGTGATGCGCCTTGTCGTCGGTCGCGGGCGGCCGGCGAAAGTGAAGGTCGTCGCAGACGTCAACGCCCCGATACGCGACAGCGGCGTGCGGCGCTGCGACCTGCAATGGGAAGCGATGCGGACCTTCCATCGCGCCACGCTGCTGCAAATATCACTGGGCACGGGTTTCCTGCATCAGATCCGCGTCATGATGGCTCACCTGGGGCACCCGGTGCTGGGTGATGCGCTCTACGGCGATCCAGCCTCCGATCCGCTCGCCGTCCCGCGCCAGATGCTGCACGCGGCCCAACTGCATGTCGAAGATATCGACGTGATCAGCCCCGATCCACCCGACTTCGCGCAAGCACTGGCGAGCGCGAGGTGATCGTCGACCGGCAGTTGTGATGGGGGCCGCCGGTCCAGGGCCCCATCGCCCGGTCGTGTCGGTTGCTCACGCCACGCCGACGACGGCGATGCCCAGGCGGTCGGCTTCTGCGAGCAGTTGCGGCTTGTCGAGCAGGATGACGCGGCCGACCTCGACCGCCAGGCAGGTCGCGCCCGCTTCATGCAGTTGACCGATGGTGTTGAGCCCGACGGTCGGCACGTCGACGCGCATGTCCTGCCTGGGTTTGGCGACCTTGAGCATGAGCCATTTGCCGCTGCAGCACAGTTCGCCGGCGCGGCGGATCATGGCGTCAGTGCCTTCGAGGGCTTCGACGGCGATAACCTCGCGGTCCTTGACGGCGATGGCCTGGCCGATGTCCAGGTCGCCGAGCCGGCGGATGATGGGCAGGGCGAATTCGATGTCGGCCTGCTGGGCGTCGGTGGGGCGGGTGCGCGGGGTCATCGGGCCGGGGTCGGCCAGACACTGGGGGATGTAATGTGTCGAGTCGATCAAGGTGATGCCGGCCTCCTGCATGTCATCGGCCAAGGCGCGCAGCAGCGCGTCGGTGCGGCGGTCGTGGCGCAGCCGTCCGAACCAGAGTCGCGCCGCCCGCCAGTCGGGGCGGTGCCGCAGCCAGCGCCAGGGCTGGTCATACATTTTGCGCTTGTCCACCCGGCCGACCATCACCGCTTCGCGCACGCCCTGGCGGCGCAGCAGACGCACCCAGCGCCCGAGCTGGATCATGCCGGCTGTGGCGAAATGGTCGCAAAGTCCGGGCAGATCAGGCTCGAAATGGTCGCGCAGGCCGACGCAGGCGACCTTGCGGCCGGCCTGTCGGATGCCCTGGGCGGTGACGACCGGCAATCGGCCGCCGCCGGCGATCAAGCCGATGGGTGCGGGCTCCATGGGACGGCCAGTTTAGCAGAAGGCCCGCCGCTTCCGCGGCTGCGGCCGGTGCGTCATGGTGTACCGTTCGCCGCCTCGGCCGGTTGAACGCAGCGCGTTCGCAGGCCGATGTCGCGCAGGATCCAGAGGGCCTCGGCGGCGGCGAGGATCATCAGCACGCGGACGACGGCGGCCAGCAGCGAGCCGGGCGCAGCGGTGACGAGCATCCGCAGGACACCGCCGGCATATACGGCGGCCACCAGGCGCAGGGCCCAGGCGATCAGGAACAGGCCGATCAGGTCAAAGCGCGGCCGCGCAGGCTGGCTCGGCGGTGCGTCGTGGCGCACACGCGGGGCGGTGGGTCGCGTCGGCGCCGCGGCCGGTGGAGTCGGGGGTGTGGAGGACGCAGGCATGGATGGGGTGATGGGCGCGGCAACGGGGGGCTTGGCCGCGTACGTCGACACCTCGGGGCGTGAAGTGGCCGGCGCGACTGCGGTGGCCGCGGTGATGGAAGAGGAGGCGGCTGTATGGCCCCGGCCCAGGGACAATGGGGCTCGCGTGCGTCCGAAAGCTGCTGGCGCTGCGGGTGATGCGGGAGTGGGTGAAGCCGGGGCGCGGTTGACAACGGCTGGCGCGGCCGGTGCAGGGGCGCTGAGTTTGGGCACCTCGTCTACTTCGTCGTCGTCCTGCTCATCCTCCTCGTCATCCGCTTCTTCGTCGTCTTCGTCTTCCTCCCAGTCTTCGTCCCAATCCTCATCCCAGTCCTCTTCTTCTTCCTCGTCTTCCCCGTCCTCCTCATCTTCGTCTTCGAGATCCTCGTCGTCTTCTTCGTCTTCAGTCGCGTCTTCGTCGAGGTTTTCCTCGCGGTTTTCGGGATCGGCATCGGCGGCTTCGGAGGTGGACGGGAGGGCGGACTCGCCCTCGGCGGCATCGCGGCCATCCCAGCCGGTAAGGCGCAACGGCGGGTTTTCTTCTTCGTTGGGGCGTTCGGCGTCCGGCTCATCGTCGACATCGGGTCGATGGCGGCCGTCTGATCGAGGCAACGCGGTGAGAGCGGGTTCTTGCTCGCACCGGTTGATGTTGAGCGGGACGTTGGGTTCGCCCGCGTCAGCACCGTGCGTAGGCGGTTCGGCGAGGGCGGTAGCGATGGATGCGGGGGTCGAGTCGGCGTCGTGAACGTCGTCCGCATCGGACACGGTCCGCGCCGAAACGGTGGAGGCGCGGACCGTGACGTGGCTCAAGGCCAAGGGGGGGGCGGCCTGGCGCTTGGGCTTCGGCGCCTCCGGTGCGGCGATGGCCGGTGTGGCCGCAACCGCCGGTTCGGGGCTGCTCGATGGGCTGGGGACGTGTTGAATGAGCCCGCAGCGGGGGCACTTGACCCGCCGACCTTCGGAGCCGTCGGGTACGCGGATGCGGGCGTGGCAGTGGTGGCACTGAAAACGAACGGGCATGGCGGCCTCCTTGCCGGCATGTGGCCGAGGAATGAAGCTCTCGGTCTGTTATCGGACAAACCGTGCGATGGGGGCCAGAATGGACCGGTGGCCGGCCTGGGCGTACGCCGAGAGGATGGGGTCCAAAGAAAACGCCCCGGCATCGGCGCCGGGGCGAGGTGAATCCTGTTGGGTTGATCGGCCGACCCGGGGCCGGCGTCTAGCGATAGAACTCGATGATCAGATTCATGTTGACATCGAAGGGTACCTGCTCGGGCGTGGGCACGGCCGTGATGGTGGCGGTGAGCGTCGAGGGGTCGAAGCTCAGCCAGCCGGGGGCCTCGTGGCCAGCCAGGGACTCAAGGTTTTCGCGGACCAGCTTGTGGGCTTTTTCCTTGAGGGTGATAATGTCGCCCACGTCGATCTGGAAGCTGGGACGATCGGTCTTGCGGCCGTTGACCAGCACGTGGCCGTGGGCGACGATCTGCCGGGCGGCCCAGATGGTGCGGGCCCAGCCGAGGCGGCGGATGACGTTGTCCAGGCGCTGTTCGAGCAGGCGCATGAGGGCGTCGGCCGTGTTGCCCTTGGTCCGTGATGCCTTGGCCACGTAGTTGCGGAACTGCTGCTCCATGACGTTGTAGTGGTAGCGCAGTTTCTGCTTTTCGTTGAGGCGCACGCCGTAGTCGCGCAGGCGCCGGCCGCGGAAGCCATGCACGCCGGGGGGGTTAAGCTGGCGCCGGGCCGTGTGCTTGGGGATGTCGGCAATGGGCACGCCCACGCGTCGGGACAGCTTCACCTTTGGGCCGCAGTAGTTGGCCATGGATCAAACGCTCCGCAAGGCTCGGGTTCGAGCTTCGAACGACCTTCAGTCGGCCTGCACGCGGCCGCTGAGAAACCATCGATGAACACCCGCCCGGCGGTCGGGACCGGGGCGGATCGAGCCGGGCATTAGACCAGACGGGCCCGCCGGGGTCAAGCGTGGCGATCCGGAAGGGCGAGGTTCGGGAGTCTCTACCACAGGAACCCCGGTCAGATGACCTTGCGCGTCATGGCCCGGCGGATGGCCTTGTCGGCGTCGCGCTGGCGCAGATCCTGGCGTTTGTCGGACTTACCCTTGCCCAGGCCGACGCCCAGTTCGAGCTTGACCCAGCCGCGCGAGAAATACATGGCCAGGGGCACGAGCGTCCGGCCGCCGGCGGTCAGCAGGCCCATGAGGCGTCGGATCTCGCGTTTGTGGGCCAGCAATTTACGGGTGCGGCGGGGGTCGTGGCAGTGCGGGCCGGCCTGCTTGTACTCGGCGATGTGCACGTCGTGCAGGAACATCTGCAGCGTGTCCGGCTCGACGCGGGCATAGCCCTCGCCCAGCGAGACCTGGCCGTTGCGGATGCTCTTGACCTCGCTGCCGACCAGCTCGACGCCGACCTCGATCTTCTCGAGGATCTGGTAGTCGTGGTGAGCCTGACGGTTGACGATCCGCGCCGGGCCGGTCTTCGACTTGTCACGTTTGCTGGCCATGGCGGGGCGTTCCCGGATCGCGCGTGAGCGGGACAGTATACGAGCAAGCCGCGTGATCTCCCCGGCGCGATTTCCCCGGCGCAGCCGAGGTTACTTGCCGATGCAGAAGGTCGCGAAGACGCGGCCGAGCACGTCGTCGGGGCTCATACGTCCGCCCAGGTCGGCCAGGGCGTCGAGGCTGTCGCGCATGGCGGCGGCGAGCAGCTCGGGGCGGTCGAGTCCGCGCGGGCTGGCCGCAAGCAGGTGGCGTGCGCGATCGAGCGCGGCGGCGGCGCTGCGCAGGGCCTGCTCGTGGCGAGGCTGAAGCACAAGCGCATCAGCGGCGGCGTTGGGGGCACGGTCGGCCAGGACGTCGGCCAGGCGGGCGCGCAGGGTGTCGAGGCCGCGGCCCGTGAGGGCGCTGACGGGCAGGCGGGGGTCGGCATGGTGGTCCGCGGAGGAAGCGTCATCGGCCTTGGGCCGGATCGCGAGCGTGACAGCGTGCGAGCCCGGTTCGGGCGCCGCCGCCAGTCCGGGCGACGGCTGATCGTCGAGCCAAAGGATGACATCGGCGCGGGCCAGTGCGTCGCGTGCGGCCTGCTGGGCGTCGCGGCTGAGCAGGTCGGCGGCGGAGACATGCGCGTGGCCGGAGTGGGTGGCGCGGTCCTCCAGTCCGGCGATGTCGACCAGCATGACTTCGAGGTTGCGCCCGTGCGGCAGCGATAGATGGAGCGGTTCGGCCAGGACGTCGCGCGTGGTGCCGGGCATCGGATCGACAACGGCGCGTGTGCGGCCGAGCAGGGCGTTGAAGAGCGTGCTCTTGCCGGCGCTGGGCGGGCCGGCCAGCACGATGCGGGGCAGGGCGTCGAGCTGGGCCCAGCGGAGGGCGTCGTCAAGCATCGCGTGGAGGCGATTGGACAAGGCATCGAGGCCAGCGCGCAGGTCGGTGGGAGCGATGGCCACGACGTCTTCCTGATCGGTGAAGTCGATGCCCGCCTCGACCAGGGCCAGCAGATTGGCCAGTCGGTCGACCATGTCGGCGGCCTGTTGTCCGAGCTGGCCGCGGCGCAGGTGGGCGGCCGCCCGAAGCTGGCTGTCGCTTTCGGCGGCGATGGTGGCGGCCACGCCCTCGGCCGCGGTGAGATCGAGTTTGCCGGCCAGAAACGCCCGGAAGGTGAACTCGCCGGGCTCGGCGAGCCGGACCGCTGAAGCGGACGGGTCATCGTCGGCCTGCCGCACGCACGCATGCAGCAGGCGGTCAAGCAGGGCGGGGTTCCCTGGCGCCTGTATTTCGGCCATGTCGTCGCCGGTGTAGCTGGCCGGCCCGCGGAAGAAGGCAAGCAGGGCGGGCAGTTCGAGCGCCTTCCCGCGGCTGTGGGCGCGCGGCAGGCGCAGGCGGACGGGAACCAGACGGCGCGGCGGTGGAGGCGGCGAGGCGGTGAGTGTTTCGACGACGCGGTCGCACGCGGGTCCACTGAGACGCACGACGGCTCGGAGGCTGCGGCCGGGCGGACTGCTGACGGCAACGATGGTGTCCGTGCTGCGCATCGGCAGGCTTGGGTCAGGGCGTTTGCGTCGTCATCCCCCCAGGAAACGCTGTACGGGCGGCGATGATTCAGTGGCGTCCCTTACGATCGCGGTAGCGGTGCTGTGCGCCGCCATCGAGACGCTTCTGGCGTGCTTCGATCTCGGCCTGGCGGGTCTGGGCCCACTGGGCCATGCGCTGCCGCCAGCCGCCGGCTTTGGCCTGTTTCGTTTCCAGCAGCGTGCCCGCTTCCTCCTCGCGCTTGATGTGCTGGCGAACCAGGTGGCTGTCGAGCATGCCGGCCCCGGTGGACGCGAGGATGTAGAGCGTCAGGCCGCTGGGCGCGGAATAGAGGAACAGCGGGAACAGCAGGAGCATGAAGCTCATCATGCGCTGCATCTGCTGCTGCTGTTCGTTGGCGGCCGGCTGGGCCATGAGGCGTTGCTGGGCGAACATGGCCGCGCCCATGAGCAGGGGCAGGATGTTCAGCGACGACAGGTCCAGGGCGCTGAGCAGCGGGAAGTTCAGGTGCAGCGGCTGGTCGGCGAAGCGGATGAACTGGTCGGGGCTGGACAGGTCGCAGAGAAAGGCCCAGCGGCCGTTGCTGATCCACTGAAACACGCCCCACAAGGCCGGCTGGTGACGCAGCTCGATGGCGTAGAAGAGCATCGCATAGAGGGCGATCCAGATGGGCGTCTGCAGGAACATCGGCGCGCAGCCGAGCATGTTCACCGGATTGACGCCCTTCTCTCGCATGAGTTTGGCCTGCTCGGCCTGCATCTTGCGCGGGTCGTTGGGGTAGCGGGCCTTGAGCTTGTCCAGCTCGGGCTTCATGGCCGCCATCTGCTTGCTGAACTTGGTCATCTGGATCTGCGACCGTTTGGTGATCGGATGCAGGATCGCGCGGACCACGAGCACAAGCACGATGATGGCCACGCCCCAGTCGAGCGTGAGGGCATGGATGAGCTTCATGAAACCCAGCAGCAGGTGGGCCAGCCACTGAAAGGTGCAGAAGGCGCACATGCCGCCGATGTCGTACTTGATGAGCTTGGAGAAAAACAGGGCCCGGTAGGTCGGCTGGGCGAACAGCTCGCTCTTGCGCGGGCCGGTGAAAAGCACCAGGCTCAAATCAGCCGCCTCCTGGGGCCCGAGGGCCAGGGGCCGACTGGCCAGGACCGTGACCAGGTGCCGGCCGTCCTCGCGGGCGTCGTCGCCCTGCTGGCCGAGGGTGAGCAGGCGCGTGGCGGGGAAGAGATCAGCCAGCGACGGCACGGCCCGGGCGTCGGGCTCGGCATCAGGGCCGAGCGTCACCGGGCGGTGGATGGCGACGGCGAAGTAACGGTTGAGCATCGCCAGCCAGGCCATGGACACGTCGGCGGGGTTGTCCTCGATCTTGTCGGCGGGCAGGATGGGCTGGCCCTTGAGGACGGCGTCGCGCATCTGGAACGCCTTGTCGACGAAGATGATCGATTGGCTGGGGTTGTAGGCCCTGTTGGTGTAGCCGACCACCACATTGCGGCGGTCACCCATGTACTTGGCCTTGTCGCGCGGGGCGTCGGGCGGGCCAAGCTGCTCCCATTGCAGGGTCAGCGGCCGATCGGTGAGGTTGTGAAGGGTCTGACGGCAGAGCAGCTCGTAACTGTTGACGGCCAGTTCGTAGCGGCGCTGGATGCTGACCACGGGCTGTCCGGCCTGGTCGGTGAGAGTGAGGCGGTAGGTCGCGGCGTTTTCGATGCCGCGGTCGTCGCGGTCGACTCGTTCGAGCGTCCAGGCCGCCCCCACGAGATTGACCTTGACCTGGTCGATCGTCAGCGTCCGAGCGGCCAAAGGGCGGATCCAGCCGTTGGCGCCGCCGTTGCTGCCCGCGCGGAACTTGCTGAGAATCAGATAATGGTTGCCGGGATCGCCCGGGTCGGTGAGGGCGGAATAGAGGTAATCGGTCAGGTGGGTGTAGAAGACGCTGCCGCGTTCGAGTCCGACGCGCATCCTGTAACCGCTGTCGGGGTCAAGGGAGCCGAGTTCGACGGAATCAACGGCGTCGCCGCGCGGGACGACGTAGGTGGGCGCGGTGTCGTGCTGCTGCGCGAGGGTGGGGACGGCGCCCACGGCCAGCAGCAGGGCGACGACCGGAACAGTCCACTTGCTCGAACCTGTTGGCATCACGGAACCTGACCTTTGCCTGTAATGTTCGGAGGGAGCCGCCGCGTCGCTCCCGTGTCAGGGCGTGCGTGCGGGCGATCGGGTCGAGACGAAGCGGGCAGTATACGGGGCCGGGTGGAGGGCCGCACCCCGGTGGCCGGGGTTCAGACCAGTTCCAGCCGGGCGTCGGCATGATCGAAATGGCGCTGCGGCGGGCCGTCCGCGGTGAACAGGCGTGTGGGGTCGACTTCGATCAGCGTCTGGTCGGTTTGAGGATCGTTGACCAGCCGCAGGGCGCAGCGTTGAAGCGGCGTCTTGGCTTTGGCGCCGGGTTGGTTGACGCCGTTGGCGTCAAACCGGCTTTCGTGGCAGGGACACTGAAACGCCTGCTGCTCATTCAGCCAGTGGACGGTGCAGCCCAGATGGGTGCAGACGGCGGCGAGGGCGATGAGCGAGCGGCCCGTGCTGACCAGGTAGACGTCGCTTTCAGCCCAGAAATCCGTATAGACGCCGGGCTGTCGGTAGGCCTCGATCGGGCCGACGATGAAGGGCGCGGTGGCCAGCCGGCTCTTGGCACGCTTGCGCGTGGAGTGCGGGGCGGAATCAGCATCGTTGTCACAGCCGACCAGGGGCGGCAGGCTGACGGTGAGCACGGCGCCGGTCAGCGCGTGGTTGAAGCTTCGCCGGGTCATGGGAGGCTCGGGCATCGGACGACTCCGCGAGACAGGGGTTCGAGATCAGGCGGTCGCGCCGGCGTACAGATCATTGCAGCGGCTGGCGGCTTCGGCCCAGGTCAGACGCCGCACCTCGCTGTCGGCATGCTGGCGCAGCGTCGTGGCCAGCGGCGGATGGCGCAGCACCGCCACGATCTTGTTGGCGATTTCGTCAGTATCCCAGAAGTCGACCTTCAGCGCGTGCGTCAGCACCTCGGCCACACCGCTGGTCTTGGAGATGATCACCGGCACGTCGTGGCTGATCGCTTCGAGCGGGGCGATGCCGAAGGGTTCGCTGACCGAGGGCATGACATACACGTCCGCCATCTTGAACACGCGGTCAACCTCCTGCCCGCTGAGGAAGCCGGTGAACAGCACCTTCTGGCCGATGCCCTCGGCCGCGACCATCTCGACGACGTTCTGGATCATGTCGCCACTGCCGGCGATCACGAACTTCACATTCTGGATTTTCTGCAGCACCTTCTTGGCGGCCCGCAGGAAGTACTCGGGGCCCTTCTGCATGGTGATGCGGCCCAGGAACAGGACGATCTTTTCGCCGCGGCGGAACAGGGCCCGTTCCATGTGCGTGGGGGGTTCGTGGCCGTTATCGATGCCGTTGTAGACCACGCTGACCTTCTCGGCCGGCACGCCGTAACGCTTCACGCAGATGGACTTGGTCAGCTCGCTGACGGCGAAGACGCGGTCGGCCGCGTGCATGCCCCGACGCTCGATGTCGTAGACCTTCTGATTGATGTGTTCGCCGGCCCGATCGAACTCGGTGGAGTGGACGTGCACGATCAGCGGCTTGCCGGTGGCGGCGGCGACGGCCATGCCGGCGGGGAAGGTCAGCCAGTCGTGGGCGTGGATGACGTCGAAGCTTTCGCCGCGGGCCAGATCGACGCAGAGGGCAGCGTAGCGCCGGCTTTCGGCCATGAGGTCGCCGCAATACTGGGTGAACGGCGCGTTGGCCGGCTGATCGCCATTGGAGGCGTCGCCCTGGTCATTGGTCTGGCCCAGATCGTAGGCGGCCATCGCGTCGCTGACCGGTCCGCCCACGCCGCTGCCACGACGCTTGCGCAGCCCGACCATCGCCGCCCCGCCGTAGGGGCTGCGGAAGCGGGCGGGCACGGCTTTGAAGGTGACGTGTTCAAAATCCGCGGCCGAGGCGTGCTCGGGCATGTCCTCGACGGCATGGGGCGCGTCGGGTGTGACCGGGTCGAATGGTTCTTCAAGGCTGTAGGTGCTGGCGACGCTTTCACCGCCGCGGTCGCCGCGGGCGGCCCGGGGTGACTGAGGGGCGAGCAGTTTGACGTGCGAGGTGAATTCGGTGCCCACCGGCTTGGGTAGGACGAAGGTCACGTCGGTGCCCAGCCGGCTCAGGGCCCGCGTCAGGCCGTAGCACGCTGTGCCGAGGCCGCCGCTGATGAACGGCGGGAACTCCCAGCCGAGCATGAAGACACGCATGTGGGTCCCTGACCTTCCTGGTGGGGCGCCGCGGCGGCATGCGTACAACCGATCGCAGCGCTCCGAATTGAGGCCGGCCGCCCCGATCCCCCACAGCGCGGCACGCTCCTGCGCCGAACTTCAGCCCATACGCCTCGACCGTTGCAGGCGGCACGAGTTCATCACGGCCATGAGCGTCCGGACGCGGCAAGTCCTTCATGCAGAAGGCTACCGCTGGCGCGCGCAAGCGTCAAGACGACAAAACCCTTAGCAGGCCGAATCATCGCCGCACGCCCGCCGATTGTGGGAAAGTCCCCCGCGCCGCTGGCGCACCGCCTCGAAAAGCATGACGCCGGCGGCAACGGAGGCGTTCAGGGAGTCCACGCCCGCGCCAGTCGATGCGGCTGACGATGTCCCGCGAGGCCAAGCCGCCATGGGAATGGACGCCAGGGCGTCGGCGGCGTCGCGCCAGGTCGCGTCGAGGCCGACGTCTTCGGGCCCGATGACCAGCGCCGTCGGCCCGGTCAGATCCAGGTCGTAGAGACTCGTTGGCGCGTCGGGACTTGCGGCGATGATGCGCAGCGACCGTTGGCGGCAGACGTCGATGATGGCGGAGGCGGTGTCGCAGACCACCGGCAGAGCGAAGACCGCCCCGGTGCTGGCGCGCAGGGCGTTGGGATTGAACGGATCGACCACGGCGTCGGCGACGAGCAGGGCGTCGGCCCCGGCGGCGGCGGCGCTGCGGGCCATGGCCCCGAGGTTGCCCGGCTTGGCCAGACCCACGGCGATGAGCCACAGCGGGGCGGCGCTCGCGGGGTGCGACTGCGCCAGAGCGTCCGTCGACAGGTCCGGCGGCTCAAAGAGGCCGACGATTCCTTCGGTCTTCTCGCCGCGGTAGGCCATTTTCGCCAGGAGTGCCGACGTGACTTCAAAGAGACCGGCGGCGTCGGCGCGGGGCCAATGGCCGGCTTGGACCTGGGCGAGCAGGTCGTGCACCGCGCCGGGCGCCGTGGCGGTGTGGGCGTCGACGAAAAGATCACGCAAGGTCAGGCCCGCATCGAGCGCGCGGCCCACGAGTCGTGGGCCCTCAACCAGCAGCAGATCATGGCGCCGCCGCTGTTGGCCCCGCTGAAGACGCACCGCCAGCTTGATGCGCGGGTTGTCGAGGCTCGTGAGCTGAATCACCGGGCGTGACATGGCGGGCATCGTACACGGAAAGTCTGGCGCCGCGTGGCGATTGCTCGTCGATCAATCAGCGGCCAGCACAGGTGCGCCGCGGCGGCCGTAGACCAGCCAGTAGGTCACCGGGATCACCAGCAGCGTGAAGGCGGTCGACACGAACAGGCCGAAGATCAGCGCCCAGGCCAGGCCCGAGAAGATCGGATCGAGGGTGATGGGCGCGGCTGCAAGCATGGCTGTCCCGGCGGTCAGGAAGATCGGACGGAAACGCACCGCGCCGGACTCAATGATCGCCTGCTTCAGGTGCTCCTGCCCCTCGCCGCGCTCGCGCACGGCCGCGTGAATGAAGTCGATGAGCAGGATGGCGTTGCGCACGGCGATGCCTGAGAGGGCGATCATGCCGATCATGGCGGTGGCGGTGAAGAACACCGGGTTGTTAAACCCGCCGATCGGCCGATCCAGCAGCAGGTTCATGATCCAGAAACCGGGCATGATGCCGATGACCGTCAGTGGAATCGAGATCATCAGCACCAGGGGCATGAAGTAGCTGTTGGTCTCATAGACCAGCAGAATGTAGATACCCAGACACGCGGCCGCGAACGCCAGGCCCAGGTCGCGGAACACGTCGACGGTGATCTGCCATTCGCCTTCGCCGGCCCAGACCACCTCGTAACCGGCGGGCACCGGCGAGTCGTCGCCGCCGGGGCGCAGGTCGGGCTGCATGTCGAGGATGGCTTCGGCCGGCGGGCGGCCGGCGGTTTCGGCGAAAACGTAGGCCACCGGGCGCAGATTCTTGTGGTAGATCGTCTGATCGCGCGTGGTCTGGACGAAGCGGCCCAGCTCGCGCAGCTGGATCATGCCCGTCGCGCCGGCGACGTACAGGTCTTCGAGCCGGGCGATGCTGCTGCGCGTCGCTTCGGGAAGGCGCAGGTGGATGGGCGTGGCGTTGACGCGATCAGGTTCGTGCAGGTGGGCGGCGTCGATTCCCCCGAGGGCGGCGGCGAGTTCGTCCGCGATCTGCGCGTCACTCAGGCCGGCGAGGGCCGCCTTCTCGTCGTCGGTCTCGAAAATGTAGCGACGCTGCCGGGCCTCGATGGAGGTATCCAGGTCGACGATGCCCGGCTCGCGGGCGAAGCGGTCGGCGACCGACGCGGTGACACGTTGAATGTCGTCGTAACTCGCCGTGTCCGGGCCATAAACCTCGACGGTCACGGTGGCGATCACCGGCGGGCCGGGCGGCGGCTGGACAAGTTTGAAATTGGCCCCGTGGCGGGCGGCGATGGCGGCCAGGTCGTTTCGCAGGCGCAGGACCAGTTCGTGGCTCTGATGCTCGCGGTGGTCCTTGTCGATGAGGTTGACGCGCAGATCGGCCTGGTGGGGCTCGCCGCGCAGGTAGTAGTGCCGCACCAGACCGTTGAAGTCCATCGGACTCGACGTGCCGACGTAAGCGGTGACGTCCGTCACTTCGTTGACGGTCTGGAGGTAGCCGGCCAGGTCGTGTGCGGCGGCGGCGGTGCGCTCGAGAGTCGTACCCTCGGGCATGTCGACAATGACCTGGAACTCGTTCTTGTTGTCGAAAGGCAGCATCTTCAGCGGCACGCGCCGCGTGGCGGGCAGCAGGCACGAGAGCACAAAGAGCAGGGCGACGCCCGCGAGCATGATCCACGCCCAGCGTCGGTTTTCGAGGAACGGCCTCACGGACGCCGCGTAGATGCGGTAGACGCGGGTGCGCTTCAGGTCGTAGGGTTCGGCCTCGGCGGCTTTGTCGTACTCGCCCTTGAGCACGTGGTAGCTCATCCACGGCGTGATGGTGAAGGCGACGACCATGCTCATGAGCATGGCCAGGGGCACGTTCAGCGCCATTGGCCGCATGTACGGGCCCATCATGCCGGTGATGAAGAACATGGGCACGAAGCTGACGATGACCGCCAGCGTGGCGAGTATGATGGGCGGACGCACTTCGTTGATGGCGGCGAGCACGGCCTGAAGCGGCTTGCGGGCGCGCATTTTGAAGTGGCGGTAGATGTTCTCCACGTCCACGATCGGGTCGTCGACCACCAGGCCCAGGGCGAGGATGAGGGCGAAGAGCGTCACGCGGTTGATGGTGTAGCCGGCCAGGTAGTTGACCAGCAGCGTCAGACCGAAGGTGATGGGCACCGCCACGGCGACGATCAGGCCTTCACGCCAGCCGAGGGTCATCGCGATCAGGCCGATGACGATGATGATCGCGACCGCCAGCGCTTCGACCAGTTCGTTAACCTTGTCGTTGGCGGTCCGGCCGTAGTCGCGGGTGATGCGGTAGTCGATGCCGTCGGGCAGCAGCACGGGGGCGAGACGCTGGACCTGGGTCTGAATATCGCGGGCGACCCACACGGCATTGGCGCCCTTGCGCTTGGCGACGGCGACGGTGACGGCCGCATGCAGGCCGTCGTCGGTCGAACCCTCCCGGGCGGCGCTTGCGTCGGCGGCGCCATGGCCGAAGTGAATGTAGCTGTCCGGCTCGCCACCGGTCAGGCTGATTTGCGCCACGTCGCGCAGGTAGACCGGTAGGCCGTCGGCCACGCCGACCACGAGTTCAGCCACGTCGCTGGCGTCGCGCAGCACGCTGCCGGCGTCGACGAGCGCCGCCTGATCCTCGCGGCTGAACGCGCCGGCAGGGACGGAGACGTTGGCGCCGCGCAAGGCCCGTTCGATCTGGGCGATACTCAGGTTCCGGGCGGCGAGTTGTTCGGCATCGAGGGCCACACGCACTTCGCGCCGCCGTCCGCCGATGACGTAGGTCGGCCCGGTGTTGACCACCGACTGGAGGCGGATCTCCAGTTCTTCGGCGATCTGACGCAGGGCGGTGGCGTCGTGATCGGCCGTGGTGCCATAGAGCGTGATGGCGACGATGGGCACATCGTCGATCTCGACGGGTTTGACGACCCAGCCAGCCACCTGCGCCGGCGCTTCGTCGGTGTGCATCGACAGCTTGTTGTAGAGTTTGATGAGGCTGTCTTCGCGGTCTTCACCGACGTGGAACCGGACGGTGACAATGGCGCGGTCGGCCATGGACATCGAGTAAATGTGTTCGACGCCGTCGATCTGATAGAGCAGCTTTTCGAGGCGTGTGGTGACCTGCCGCTCGACTTCGCGGGCCGAGGCCCCGGGGACGGCGACCATGACGTCGGCCATGGGCACGACGATCTGTGGCTCCTCCTCGCGCGCGGTGACCAGCAGGGCGATGGCTCCCACGGCCATGGCCAGCACCATGAGCAGGCCCGCCAGCTTGCCGCGGACGAACAGCTCGACGATGCGTTGGAGAACATTGGGGCCGTCGGAGGGCTGGGCAGATGTTGCGCTCATGTCATCGCTCACCGGTTCACGGCTGATCGGCGGGCTTGCCGACGATCACGCGCTCGCCCGGCTCCAGACCGGCGAGCACCTCCACCTTGGCGGGGCCGTCACCGGCGACGATTTCACCGAGGCGCACGAGCCGGCGCTGCGTCGAGCCGTCCGCGTCGACGACGTCAACCATCGACAGTTGTCCGACGCTTTGAACAGCGGCCTGGGGGATCAGCAGACGGCGCGTCTGGCCCTGGGGGATGAGCAGCCGGCCGAACATCCCGCTGTAGACACCCGGCGGGCAGGCGCCGGTGACCTTGACGAGCATTGACCGGCTGCCGGCCGCGGCCTGGGGCACGATCTCGCTGATGCGCGCGTCGCAGCGCAGGTTGATGGCGTCGATCTCGACCCCCACGGCATCTCCGACGCTCAGACCGACGGCAATGCGTTCGGGCACGGGCGCTTCAAGTTGCAGGCGGTCGGGGTCGTAGAGAGTGACCAGGTTTCGTCCCGGTTGGGCGAGGTCACCTTCCTCGACGAGTTTGTCGATCACCACGCCGTTGATCGGCGAGCGGATGGTGGTGTAGTCGATCATGTTCCTGGCTTCGGCCAGGGCCTGGCGGGCGGCGGCGAGGTCGGCTTCCGCCACGTCGCGGGCCCGACGGGCGTCCTCAAGTTCGCGCGCCGTGGCCGCGCCCTGCTGGCGAAGCTGGCTGAGTTTGTCCAGGTCGCTTTCGGTCTGGCGCAGGCGGGCGGCGACGGCGTCGACATTGGCGCGGGCCTGTTCGATGCGGGCCTGCACGTCGGCTTCGTCGAGTTCAACGATCACCTGCCCGGCGCTGACCGGCTGGCCGGCGGTCACGTGGACGGCCTTGACTCGCGCCAGCAGGCGCGATCCGACAGTCGTTTCGTGCGCCGCCCGGATGCTGCCCACCGACCGGGCGTAGACCGGCGTTTCCTGCACCTGCACGTCGGCGATGATGCGACCGGCATCGGCCGCGGGCATGCCGCCAGCCCGCCCGGGCTCGACACGGGCGTGAAACGCGCCCGACATCCACGCGATGATCAGGACCAGCAGCAACAGGCCCAGGGTGACCACCAAGGCTCGCCCGATGCGCCGCATCGTCTTGGTCATGGTCGACGGCTCCCTCGTGTCCACCGGAGCCTGGCTCCGGCTCGGGCCGCATTATACGACGAAGCCATCTGGTGGCGGCGCAAGAAAAAGGGGCTGCGCGGGCAGCCCCGAGGGGATTCAAACATCATCGTTGCCTGGGGCACGGCGGCCGCGCGTCAGAGCGCCGTTTCCGCGGCGGCGCTCATCGACGCGCCCAGGGCGCGCACGGCCTCACGCAGATCCTCGGGCAGGCGCAGCAGCTCAGGGTCCGACTCGAGCAGTTGCGCGGCGATCCGCCGGGCTTCATCGCGCTCGCCGGTGGCCGCCAGTTCCTTGGCCAGTCGGGCCCGCCACTCGGCGGACGTCGGGTCCACGGCCACGGCGCGGCGCATGGTCTCGACCGCCTTGTCGTGCTCGCCCATCGTCGAGTATGCCATCGCCAGGGTATCCAGATACGGCCCGAACTCACCCTGGTGGCGCAGCGCCTCACGGGCCATGCGCACCGCCTCGTCCAGGTCGCGGCCCTGCTTGATCTTGACCATGGCCAGGTTGTTCATGGCCGGCGTCGAGTCGGGGTGCGCCGCCAGGGCCTTGCGGTACCAGCGTTCGGCGTCGTCGAGGCGATCCTCGACTTCGTAGACCAGGGCCAGGTTGAAGAGGTTGGCCAGCGTGGCCTGAGGGTGGTTGGCCTGGGCGACGAGCATGTCCCGGCCGCGGCTGCGGTACGTGTCATCGCCGCTGCGCTGACCGAGGGTGTACCAGGCGCGGGCGATGATGGCCTGGCCTTCCGGGTCGTCGGCGGGGATGGTCGCCTGCGCCTCCTCGAGCCAGCGGGCGGAGGCGGCGGGGTTCTCGATCGCCAGCACAGCCAGGCGGACCCATACGTCGCGCCAGCCGCGGTCGATGCGCAGCAGGGGCGTGAGCAGTTCGGCGGCCTTCTGTTCGGCGCCGGCGGCGATCAGGGCCCGGGCCTGGCGGATCAGCACGGGCGCGTAGGCCTCGGGGTTGGCCATGGCGCGGTCGACATATTGCTGCATGCGATGGGCGGCGCGTTCGGCTTCGTTGAGCTGAATTTCCGCCTCGGCGATCATCAGGTCGGCGGCCAGCGGGCGGTTGCTCGAGCGGCGACGCCATTCCTGAGCGACGCCCAGGGCCTCGGTCCACTGACCGGCGGCGGCGAGGGCTTCGGCGGCCATCCACGCGGGTTCGACAGCCGAGGGGAAGGCCTGCATGGCCCGCTGGGCCAGAGCCGCCGCCTCGGCGGCGCGGCCGGCGGTCAGCAACTCGCGGACGACGACGGTCTGCACCGCCAGGAACCGCGGGTAACGGCCGGCCAGTGAACGCAGCCGGGTGAGAACCCGTTCCTGCCCCTCGGGCGTACGGGCGTCGGCGGACGTGCGAAGCTGGTCGAGCACGCCGAGGGTCTCAATAGCCTCGTTAGTGCGGCTGGGGTCTTCCACAAGGGCCACGAGCACGGGTCGGGCGTTTTCCTGGTCGGCGAAGCGGCGGACCAGATCGATGTGCGGCCGAAGGCGCATGAGCCATGGATCGTCGGGCATGGCCTTCAGGCCGTCTTCGATGGCGGCGACGGCTTCGCCGCCGCGTCCGGCTTTCGTGGCCAGCGCCAGCAGGCCGTGCCACGCATGCGTGCTTTGCGGTGCGATGCGGGTGGCTTCATGCAACTGGTCCATGGCCTGATCGACAGTCTGATGGCGGACGGCGAAGTTGGCCCGCACCAGTTGGGCGGTGCCGGGCGGCAGGTCCAGGCCGTCGAGCAGGGCGAGGGCGGCCTCGGCCTGATCCATGTGGCCGCGTGAAGCATGGAAGTCGGCGGCGAATTCAACGCCCGGTCCGGTCGGGTCCGCCAGCAGACGCTGGCAGATGGCTTCGGTCTTCTGCGGCTCGTCGGCGCGGCGGTAGAGATTGGCCAGCAGCAGCAGCGACTGCTGGTCGGCCGGATCGTCGGCGATCATCTGTTCGAGCAGGGCGATGGCGCGTTGCACGCGGCCGCCCTGGGCCAGCAGCGCGGCGCCCTGGCGACGCAGAGCGGCATCCAGATCGGGCCGTGACATCACCTCGTCAAGCTGAGCGGTGGCCAGTACGTTCTGGCCCTGGGCCAGCAGCAGGCGGGCGTAGTCCAGCCGCGGGGCGGCCAGCGTGGGGCGCAGGTTGATGGCCGTGGAAAGCTGTTCGATGGCCTGGGTGAAGTTGCCCAGACGTTCGTGGCACACGGCCGCCAGCAGCCGGGGCTCGACGAGTCCGGGCGAGGAGGCCAGCACATTATCCAGAAGTGACAGGGCCTGGAGGTACTGTTCCTCGCCGCCCTGTGCCGCGACCAGCCAGCGGGCCCGATGCACCCGCCAGCCGCGGGCCGCGTCGCCGGTCTGGGCCCGCATGCGGTCGATGGTCCGGTCGATGAGCGGCCGATCCTGCCAGGCCGACTGGGCATCAAGCACCCACTGGATGGCCAGCAGATCATCGGGATACCGCTGGGCGATGGCGCGCCAGGCTTCGAGGGCCTGCGGTGAGCTGATCTGTTCGAGGTAACGGGCGCGGACGGCCTCCCACGGCAGGCGATCGTTTTCGGGAGCCTGGGCCAGGACCTCATCGATCCGTCGCAGTCCCGCGGCGTCGCCGGCTTCCACGCCGGCCTGCTCACGTGCGGCCATCGCCTGGCGCAAGGCCAGTTCGGGCGTCAGACCGGCGGCCTTTTCGGCCCGCGCCAGACACGCGGCACCCAGCCCCATAGCGCCCCGATCGCTGATCGCCGCCAGGGCCAGCCATGTGGTCTCGGGAAGCGCCTGGTCTGAGGCGAGGGCCGACTCGATCGCGGCGCGGGCTTCATCAGCGCGGCCGGCGCGCAGCAGCAGCGAGGCGTGGATGCGTAGAATGTCGGGTTGGATCGATCCCTGGGCCAGCACTTCATGGGTCAGCATGAGCAGGGAGTCGACCTGGTTGTTGACGCCGGCGTCGATGGCGGCGGCCCATGCGGAAGCGAGGGCGACGGCCGCCTGCATGCTGCGTGGCGCGAGGGTGCGCGCCCACTGGGCGGTCTGGACAGCCTCCGCCACGCGGCCGGACTCCGCCAGCAGGCGCGCCATCTGGATGTGCGGCATGGGCCAGAGCGGCGCGGCCTCGGCCGCGTGCTGCAACTGCTCGACAGCCAGCTCGCGTTCGCCCAGACCGGCGTAGGCCTGCGCCAGGATCCACCACGCCAGCACGTTGGCGCTATCGAGGTTGGCCGCCTCACGGCCAAGGTCGAGCACCTGCTGGGTCTGGCCTGCGTCCAGGGCGCTGGCGGCGCGCAACGCCAGCGACCAACTGCGGGCCTGCGGATCGCGGTTGCGTTTGTCCAGGTCGGAGGCGACGGCGTTGCCCGCTTCGGTCTGGCCCAGGGCGTGCAGAGCCATCGCCTTGAAGCCCAGCAGGGCCGGCGCGGTCAGCGGGCTGGCGCCGTCCAGATCGCCGAGCAGTTCGACGACGCGCGCGTGCTCGCCGATCTCCCACAGACGCTGGACATACTGGCGGCGGATCTGCGGATCGTGCGCCGCTTCATCGGCGCGGCGCAGGGCGGCCAGCGCCTCGTCGAGCATGCCGGCGGCGACGAGCTGGCGGGTCAGAAGGGTGACGGCCTCGGGATCCTGGGGCGTCCAGTCGACGACCGGCTGCAGGGCGGCGCGGGCGGCGTTCTGGTCCTGCGCCATGCGATAGGCATAGGCCAGCAGCAGGTCGTAGCGTGGGTCGTCGGGGTGCTGGCCTTCGAGGGCGGCCGCCCACGCGACGATCTGTTGCGGGGTCCGCTGCATGCGGGCGTAGGTCTGAGCGAGAACGAACGGCGCCATCATGTTCTCGGGATGCAGCTCGACGAGCTGCTCGAGGGCGGTGGCGGCTTCGTTGAATCGGCCCAGCCAGACCAGCGACAGGCCGCGGGCGTGCAGGGCCCTGGCGTGTTCGGGTTCCTCGGCCAGGATGGTCTCGGCGAGCCTGAGTGTTTCACTGCTCTGGCGCAGATCGATGTAGAGTTCCAGCAGTTGGTCGCGGGCTTCGATGTTGGTCGGCTGCAGTTCGAGCACGCGGCGCAAGGCCCGCGACGCCTGGGCCAGGTGCTGGCGGCTGCCGTCGGCGGCGGGCACGGCCCGCTGGGCCTGGGCGAACCAGTAGAGCAGGTCCGGGTCGTCATTGGCCTGCTCGGGGCGCTCGATGAGCACCCGGCGCAGATGCGGCAGGGCGTCGACGTACTGGGCCTCCTGGGCCAGTTGCATGCCCGTCTGGCGCCGCTCGGCCAGTTCGCGCGCGTTGCTGGCGCGACGCATGAGCACGAAGGCGCTGAGCAAAACCCCGATGACCGCCGTGATGGCGACCAGAGTCACCAGCCGGCGACGTGTTTTGGCGCGAATACCCATCAGTCTCTGAGTCCTTTAAGCACGTACAGGATGGTTTTCCAGATGATCCACAGGTCCAGGCGGAAGGAGATGTTCTCCACGTACTCGATGTCGTAGCGGATCCACTCCTGGAAATCGAGGCCGGTCGCCCGCGTGCGCTTGACCTGCCACAACCCGGTCAGACCCGGTCGCACGCTGAGTCGCGCCTCACGCCAAGGCGGGCAGTATTGATTTTCCGTGAACGGGCTGGGCCGCGGCCCGACGACCGACATGTGGCCGACGAGGATGTTGAAAAGCTGGGGCAGCTCGTCGATCTGGAGGTTGCGCATGATGCGCCCGCTGCGGGTGAGCCGCGGGTCGTCGTTGATGAAGAATTGCGGACCGTCGGCCTGGTTCTGGCCCAGTAGCTGCTGCTTGATCTGGTCGGCGTCGCGACGCATCGAACGGAACTTGAGGCAGGGAAACTCCCGTCCGCCGACCGTTTCGCGCCGGTGGGCGAAAAAGATCGGCCAGCCGTCGTCCATGAGGATGATGAGCACGATCAGCGGGTAGAACGGCAGCGTCAGCACGAGGCCGACTAGAGCGAAGGCGATGTCGAAGCCGCGCTTGAGGGCCCGGGCGAAGGAGGTGAGCTGGCGCGGACGCACGGTGCGGTCCAGCACGGGAATCGGCTCGATCTCCTGCCATCGCACCTGTTCGATCTGCGGGCGATGGTCGGGATCATCCCAGAGGACAGCCGGCCCGACGACGCTGGCGCCGCGGGCGATCTGGCGGCCGGCGCCGATCCACGCCGTGCCGACGAAAGTCAGGTCATCGTCGAGTACGCCCGTCGGGTCGACCCAGGTGCGGCTGCCCTGGCGGCGGGCGCGGGGGATGGTGGAATCTGGCCGGCGCCACAATTGAATGATCGACTGCAGGCAGTCCATCACCTCTTCATCGCGCGAGGCGTCGAACACGCGGCCGGGCAGCGACGTGGTGGCGCGCCGTGCGGATTCGATTTCTCGGCGCAGCGTCCGCCAGCCCTCGCGGGGAGACTCGGCCATCTGCCACAGCAGCGCGACCTTGCGATCGGTGGTCATGGCCGTGCGGGTGAGCTGCGGGTTGGAGCCGCCATAGGCGCGCTCGAAACGCTTGAAACGGCCCTCGCGATCGGTGACCACCGTCTCGCGGTAGCCGCGCTGACGGTTGTCGTGCAGACGCACATACAGCAGCTTGGGGCGCACCCAGGTGAGGCTCTCGACCGGCTCGGTGAGCTTGAAGATCACCATGGAGCGCGGGTCGATGAGCAGGAAGATCTCCGCGTCGTCGACGATCTCGGAGCGCTCGCCCTGACGGACGACTTGTACGCCGCGCGAGGCCCAGAAGCGATCGTGGACCTGCACGGGTGTGAGGCCCCAGATCGTGGGCATGTCGCGTTGGACGGCGGCATCCTGACGGTTGCGGATCATGCCAGGCCCCCATTGTCGCCCGACGGGCTGGCGGCCGGCGCGCCGGCCTCGGGGCCGTCGCTCTCGACCTGGTAGGCGACGGCCGTGGCGATGGGCCCCAGCAGCCGCGTCGCGCCGCTCGGCGGCGTCGAGCGACGCAGCGCCGACGACGGCAACGAATCGCCCAGACGTTTGCTCTGCATCGAGCCGTAGCTCGACCGCGTGACGTCGTGATTCTCGGCACGGTTGAACACCAGGCCCGCCAGGTTGGCGCCGATCGACCAGAGGTGGTCGGCGGCCCGCTCGGCCATCGGCCGATGCTCGCCGCGCGACACCGTCAGCACCACGCCGTCGGCATGGGCCGAGATCAGCGACGCCTCGAGGCTGCCGAGTATCGGGCCGGTGTCGAAGAGCACCACGTCGTAGTGTTGCTTGGCTTGTTCAATAAGGGCCTGGATGGACCGCGGCGAGAGCGTCGCCGCCTGGTGGGCCTGGGCCGCGCCAACAGGCAGAATGTCCAGTTCCGGCAGGCCGATTTCCATGACGCAGTCGCTCAGTTGCGCCTGGCCGGCGAGCACGTCGAGCAGGCCCAGGAGCGTGCGTTTCTGGGTCTGGAGGCTTTCGTCGATCTGGTCGCGGCGGACCAGGCCCATGGCCATGAGCGTCTCACCGAGTTTGCGGCCGTTCTGCTCGGCCAGGTGCAGAGCCTCGTTGAGCTGAGCGTCGCTGACCGCGCCCTTCTGCCGCAGAATCTGGCCCAGGCGCGGATGGATGCGCGCCTCGCTGCGCGTGGTCAGGCCGGCCCCGACGATGTCGCCGTCGATCAGCAGCGTGCGCATGCCGCAGTGGGCGAACGACAGGCCCAGGGCGAAAGTCAGGCTGGTTTTGCCCGTGCCCGGCGCGGGGCTGGTGACGGCGAAGACGCGGTGGTCTTCATGCGAGCCGGACAGTTGGAGCATGGTGCGGATGTGGTGCACGCCGTAGGCCGCGATGGTCACCTGCTCGGGGTCGGTCATGTTCGCGGGCAGCGCGGGCAAAATGCCGAGCATGCGAATGCGCTGGCGGGTGGTGTAGGACGCATCCTCGGACGTCCGCATGCGGCGATCGATCAGGCCCATGAGCAGGATGACGCCGACGCCCACCGAGCCGCCGCCGAAGCCCCCCAGGGCGGCCACCTGCTTGCGTTTGCCGGCATTCGAGGGCGACAGCGGGTCTTCGCCATAGCTGATGGGCGTGACCCGGCCGTAGACCCGCGACTCGAGGGTCAGCACGTCCAGGCGCTGGCGGGCCTGCTCGGCCTCCTGGGAGACGACGACGATGTCCTCCTTGAGCGCCTCGATGCGATGGTACTTCTCGGCCAGCTCGCCGCGTTCGATTTCAAGCACCTCGAGCAGTTGCCGGCGTTCGGCCTGACGGCCGAGCAATTGCGGCTGGGTCATGAGTTCAAAGCGGTCGGTCGGCGTCCCGGCCATGGTGGTCGTCGTGGTGCCGCGGCGGTTCTCGTTGTATTCCTTGGCGTAGCGCTCGATGATGGCCTCGATGGCCTCGAGCTTGTGCCGTTCGTCCACCACCAGCCGGTGGTTGAGGCCCAGCTTGGCGCTGAGTACGGAGATGTAGCTCTCCTGGTCGCGCTTCTGCGAGAGGTAGTTGCGCATCATCGGGTCCGCGGTGGCGATCTCCGCGGAGGACAGGTCAGGCCTCTGCTGCGTCTGCTCTTCCCCGGCCGAACCCCCGGACATGGCGGCCAGGGCGATGTCGATGCGGCGCAGGTCGTCCTTGATCTGTTCGATCTGCTGGATCTTGTCGTTGAGCAGCGGCCCCAGAGCGTCGGTGCCATAGGATTCGGAGATCTCGCGCACCTGCTGGGTGAGCTGGCGGGCCTGGTTGCGCTTGGCGACCAGGCGCTCGTTGAGGACGTCCAGACGCTTGTTGTCGGCCTGGACGTCGAACTCCGGACGCAGACGCATGTAGGCGCGGATGACCGCCTCGACGGCGGCCTTGGCCACATTCTTGTCCTCGTCGGTGAAGGTGACGAGGATTTCGCGGCTGCGGACCGGGTGCTTGACGCTCAGGCGGTCGGCGAAGCTGCGCAGGGAATAGTCTCGCCCTGTGGACTTCCACATGTCCGAGGCCAGGGCCATTTCCAGGTTGCGCTGGGTCTGGACCAGTTCGACCTCGCGACGCACGAAGGCGTCGAACATCGGGCCGATGCTCTGCTCCTCGGTGCTCACCAGGACCGACGGCAGGCGTGGCTCGATGTCGATGCGTCCGATGCTGGTGTACTCCAGGGGTACGAGCTTCCAGCCCGCTGCCGCCCCCCCGAGCAGGCCGATGAGCCCGAGGGTGATCGCCCAGGCGTAGCGGCCGCGCAGCAGACGGTGAACTTTCAGCAGCGGGTTGTGGTGATGGTCCGCCTGCCCGTCCACGGGCATCGGCTCCTGGCTGCCGGGGAGCACGGGATAAACGCCATCGCGAAGGGACTGGGTCATGAAGACACCCCCGATCGCATCACCACGATCGCGTCGTGAATGATGCGCAGGAATTGCCGGGCGATCTGCTCGCGATCCGCACGGTCGGCGCCGCTGGACTTGAACACCAACTGGACCTGGGCGGCGCCGAAGAACTTCTGGGTGTAGTCGGCGGCCACCGCCTGCACACCACGCATATCCGCGGCGAACTGGCCGCTGGGCAGGATCATGAAGTTGTAGATCCACAGCCGGCCGGCGCTGCCGAAACGGCTGATGGCGAACTCGTATTCGGTGGCCGGAATCTGCAGGTCGTCAACCGTGAAGGTGATCGGTTCGGCGCTCTGCAGAGACCAGCCGGAGTTGGGGTAGCAGACCGGCGGGTAGTGGCCGACCATGTCGCGGGCGTTGCGGCACTGAACTATGAGCAGGCCGACGTGTCGGCCGGTGCCCACGTGCGTGTAGGACCGGCTGAGAACCTTGTTGGCTGAAAGCAGGCGCAGCGCCTCTTGGGCCACCTGCTCGTCCTGCCCGACCCAGGAGCCGAAGCTCATGGGGACAGCCGAGATGACGGCTCGGACCCGATCGTGGAAGGGCTCGGCGTCGCCGGGCGTCGGGCGCAGACGCGCCTCGGCCGCGACGGCCGCCAGAAGAAGCCCCGCCGCGACCGCAGGTACCCAGTGCCGCCATGTCATGCAACGATGATTCACCGTGTCAGCCTCACTCGTACGCCAGGGTGAACGGAGCCACCGGCAGCAGCGCCCAGCGCAGCAGCCGGATGATGCCCAGCAGAATCAGGAACGCGACCGGCAGCATCAGCCAGCCGGTGAAATCGTGGAATCGCTCAGCGAAGGTGTCGGACATGTGTCCGTAAACCAGCACCGTGGGGATCAGGCGGATGACGTTGCAGGCGATGGCCGACAGCGGACTGGCGGCCAGGATCAGCACCCGCACGTATTGCCGCAGCGGCGTGCCGAAAGCGAAACCATACGAGACCAGCACCAGGGCGAAAACCATGCGCATGCCGTTGCACGCCTCGGCGATGGCGACCTGCACGCCGTTGATCATCAGCAGGTTGCCCGCGCGCGTGACGTCCGAGCCGAACAGATCGAGCACAACCTGCGTGGCGGTGGCGGTCGCGGTCTGCAACGGGCCGGCCAGCTCGAGGCGGATCATGCCCGGCACCGGCACCAGGAACGCAAGCACCATGAACGCGGGGGCGAACTTCCAGAGCACATCCGTTCCCAGCACGGTGATCGCAGCGCCGACGGCCATCAGGATCGCCCCGCTGTGCCAGCCGGCCTGGAACGAATGGTAAAAGCCCAGGTAGGACAACCCCCAGCCGGCCATCATCATCAGCAGCCCCGCCCAGCCATGCCTGGGCGCGACCGAGCGCAGGCGGCCGCGACGAACCCAGACCATCCACGCGGCCACGAACGGCACGAGGATGATGTGGCTGGCCTCTTCGTCGCGCAAGGCGATCTCGGCGATGTCGGCCCAGGCGCGCCACTGGACGGTCACGGCCGCGGCGACCAGCGCCAGCGCGGCCGCGAGGTGGGCCTGCGTCCACGGGTTGCGCATCTTGATGCCAAGAACTCTGACCGGCACGGATGATCCCCTGATTGCCTGCTCGCGGCGTCACGACGCGGCGAGTCGGGCCGATATACTTTTCTTAAGGTTGGCGCGTGGCGCCATGGACGGCGCTGTCAAGCGATTCCTGTCGTTGTCTGCCCCGGCCCACGACTTCACCCACGATCTGCCGGCGGGCTGCCACACGGCCGCCGGGGCCGACCACGCAGTTGACCACCACGGCGTCCGGCCCGACTTCTCCGCCGCGCAGGATGACCGAATCATGGATCCGCGCTCGCGGCGAGACGCTCGCACCGTTTTCCATGATCGCGAAGCTTGTGCGCCAGGACTCCTCGAAGGGGTCGTGACGCAGTCCGTTGCCGCCGGCCCGGTCGAGGGCGGCCACGCGCAGAGCGTGGATGTAGTCGGCGAGGGTGCGGATGGGATACGAGCCCGGCCGCTCCAGCCGCGCCACCTGCACGTTGAACTCCTCGGCGATCCGCGGCAGCGCCTGCTCCTTGAGATCCACGAACCCCACATCCGCCACCGACGCCAGGGCGCCGCAGCGGATGAGCAGGGTGCCGCTGGGCAGCCCATCGGTCTGGGCGACCACGGTCACATCCCCGCCGGTCTCGACAAGCCGGTCGAACAGGGCCGGCAGCGGCTCGATCAGAAGCTGGGCGGCCTGAGCCACGAGCACGCGATCAGCCGGGTCGAAGTCCCGGGTCACATCCCGGATGACGCCCCCGGTGCCGCGGAACTGGTTCGGGTCGCGTTCGACGGTGATGTGCGCCCGCCCTGGGGTCGAGACGCGAGGAGCCTGCGAAGCATGATCGATCATCACGCGCACAGGCAGCGGGTCAATGTCCAGGTGCTCAGCCAGGGCGTCGAGCTGCTGCTGCCAGGCATCCATCAGAGAATGGCTGGCCGAAGCGGGCAGGTCGACAAGCGAGCGCTCGATCGCGCTGCTCAACGGGGTGGGCCGCACCTTGCCAGCCAGCAGGATCACCTCGCGTAGTGGCGAAGCGGCGCTGGCGCAGCGGGACGGCTGAGCGGCCGTAGTCGTTCTGTCGTTTCTGACGTGCACCACCCCTGCCCTCGACCCCGTGGTTGTGGCTCCGGCGACGGAGCGCCCCGTGCCAGACTAGTTTATCTGCTTTTTCGATGGCCCCTGCGGTTTTTTATGCGCGCCGCGGGGTTGCTGTTCGTTCATTTGTCCGGCGACGGACTTAATCGACGCCCTGGGTCTGTGCCGGCGGCTCGCCGGCTGCATGACGGCCTCGCCGTCGCGCCGCGACGCTCCTGCACATCAATTCGGCCGCCAGGGGCATGCCGTGCAGCAGGTAACGCCGCGCGAGCTTGCCGGGCTCCTGAACCAGACGGTGCAACCATTCCAGACCCACCTTTTGAACCCACAACGGCGCTCTTTGCACTTGACCGCACAGAAAACTGAAGCTGATGCCCACGCCCATCCACCATGCCCCGGGTGCGGCCCAGCGCAGTTGAGCGATGACCTTTTCCTGCTTAGGCGCGTTCAGAGCCACGAATACGACATCGGGCTTTGCGGCCTTTAGCGTGCGGCCCAGTTGCGCCATCTGGTCCGCGTCCCGCTCGAAACCCATGGGCGGGCAGCAGGTTCCGGCCACGTGCAGAGCGGGGTGCCGGCTCTGAAGGACGGCGGCCGCTCCTTCCGCAGCCCCGGGATTGCCGCCGAACAGGAAAACCGATCGGCCCGCCCCGGCGGCGGCGGCGCTGAGGCTGCTGATGAGGTTCGATCCGGCCACGCGCTGCGGCAGGGGCGTGCCCGCCAGGCGACTGGCCCAGATCAGCGGCATGCCGTCGGCCACGCGCAGCGTCGACTGGAGGCAGGCGGCGCGAAAATCCGGGTCGCAGCGCAGCAGCCGCAGGTGGTCGAGGTTGTGGGTGACGATCCATCCGCCCCGGCCGACGGCGAGATGGGCCAGAACGTGTTCGATGGTCTGGGCTTCGGTGATCTGATGGACCGAGCCTTCCAGCAGGTGCACCAGCGGTGGGACCGGCATCGTCGGCGTTGCGGCCGGCGGAGGGGTGGGTATTTCGGGAGCGGAGGCGTGTGAAACGTTCAAAGCGATCCCCAGATCGTGATTCGCCCGTCCGCGTCGGTCGAGCCTGTTGTGTTCCGGCCGACTGGCGGCCGGGCTGCGGGCAGGCGGCGTGGGGCCGGGCGGGTCGGCTGCCATTGTCCATCGGTCGGCGGGCTGGCGGTTTTCAGCGGCGGGGTCCGGATTCCGCCGCGAAAGTGGGTTCCGTCAAGGGGGCTGGTCCGCTATACTCGGCCAGAGGCCGATAACTTCGGGGCGGTGGTCGTCCGCGGTTGAGGCGCCGGTCCGTGAGCTACACCCTCGGCGTCTGCCGCGGCCGAGGCGGGGGGAGGAGACCAGCCACCAGTATCCGGCGCCGCCTGATCGCATCGCCCCCCGCGTGGGGCCGGCGGGTTTTGCCCGATCGGTCTGCGACGCGGGTAGCGTCTATGCCGCCTGCCCGCTTCCCCCAGCCTACCAGCCATACGCATTTTGTGGAACGGGTACATGGCGAATCTTACGCTTCGAGCCGGCATACGCTGCGCGACAGGGACCGCGCCCGTGGTTCGACCGGACGCAGCGGCATGACATGAGTGGTCCTGAAGTACTGTAGGACGAGGTGTGTGATGAGTACATGGATGGATCGGCTGCAGAGTTCGCGGTCGCTGGTGATGACCGGCGTCCTGGCCATCGCCTTGTGGACGTGCGGCCATGCGTCTTTCGCGACTGAGGCGGATACGCCCGCGGGGGATGCTCCCGTGGCGCAGACGACCGATGGCGATCCGTCCATGGCGACCAGCGATGTGGTCGAGGTGCCTGTCGAGCCGGCGGACGTCGAGCTCATCGAGGAGATTGCGGCCGAACAGACGACGTCGACCGACGAGCAGGCCTCACAGCCGCTGACGGGCGACTTCAACCGCGACGGCCGCGTCGACGACGACGACGTGCCCCTGTTCATTGACGCCCTGTCCGATCCCGAACGCTACGCCCGCGAGATCGACCCTCTGATCACCCTCAAGGAGATCATGGCCCTCGGGGACTTCAACGGCGACGGCGTCTTTGACACCAAGGATCTGGATCTGTTCTGGGTGGCGGTGCTCGAAACGCAGACGGTCGGCGACTCGATGGCTGACGATCCGACCAGCGACGTGCTGTCCCTGGATAAAAGTTTGGAGGGTGAACAGCCGCAGGGCGACCTGACGCTGGCGCTGGCTGGCGACGAAATGCAGGCCACGCTCTCCGGTACCGCCGACGCGCAGGACGCCGCGACGACCAGCACCCGAGCTCCGGTGGTCCGCGGGTTCCACAGCGGGGCGTCCGGCGGCGTCGGAATCATCGGCGGCGGTACCACCGGTGGTGGCGGCGGCGGAGGCGGCGGCCTGTCGACCGGCGGAGCCAGCGGCGGGGGCGGCGGCAGTAGCGCCGGTGGCGGGGCTTCTGGCGGCGGCACGGCCGGCACCGGTTCGGGAACCGGCTCTTCCGCCGGCTCGACGACCGATCCCGTGACCGACCCGGTCACCGAGCCCGTGACAGATCCTGTTACGGATCCCGTGATCGACCCGGCGCCCACGACGGACCCGGTGGTCGACCCGACGCCGACGACGGACCCTGTGCCTGATCCTGTCACGGATCCTGTGATCGACCCGACGCCGGATCCGGTGATCGATCCATTTGATCCGTTTGGCGGCGGCAACCCGACACCCACCACCGATCCGCAGCCTCAGCCGGATATCGACGTGCAGATCAGCGGCTGGTCCGGCATCCACACGGTGGATCTGGGCATGGTGGAGGTGGGGCAGAGCGCCAGCCAGACGCTTTCCATCCGCAACCTGGGCGATGGCGAACTGCGTGTGACCGCGGTCAGCGGCGGCGGCGGCGGGTTCAGCGTGAGTCCGGCCAACGGCGGCGGCGGCGGCGATGACTGGTTCATCGCCCCCGGCGGCAGCCGTGCCATGACCGTCACCTTCACCCCGACCCTGGCAGGCGCGGCCAGCACGACGATTTCGCTGGCCAGCAACGATCCTGATGAATCCAGCTATAGCGTGAAACTCAACGCCACGGCCTTCAAGGTTCCGGAGCCGAACATCGAAGTCCGCATCAGCGGGCTGGTGACGGCCCAGGTTCTGGCGTTCGATGGCGTGTATCTCGGGCAACAGCGCACCAAGAGCCTGTCCATCCACAACACAGGCGACGGCGATCTGACGGTGACGTCCGTGACGGGGCTGCCTGGAGTCTTCACGCTGAGTCCAGCCAATGGAGCGGGTAGCGGCGACGACTGGACCATCACACCCGGCGGTAGCCGTGACCTGAATATCACCTTTACGCCCGACCAGTTGGGCAGCTTCGGCGGCACGCTCCAGATCAAGAGCAATGACCCGGATCGCGGCACGTGGATGGTGAGCGTGACCGGCGCCGGCCTGGCGGCGCCCGAGCCGGAAATCGACGTGCGCCGGGCTAATGAAACGGGCGTGCGTCAACTGGCGATGGGGACGTTGACGGTGGGTCAGAGTCAGTCGACGCTGTTGACGGTGGCCAACCTCGGCACGGCCGACCTGCGCGTGACGCAGGTGGACGGGCTGCCCGCGGGCTATGCGCTTTCACCGGTCAACGGCAGCGGCAGCGGCGACGACTGGGTCATCGCCCCCGGCGCCAGCCGCGAGCTGACCATTACGTTCACGCCGACGGCCGCTGGCAACTTCACCGGCACGCTCGTGCTGCGCAGCAATGACGCGGACGAGTCTGTCTATCCGATCAGCGTCATCGCCAGCGCCCTGCCGCAGCCGGAGCCTGACATCGCCGTCGACCTGTTCGGCGGCAGCAGCAATGTGCAGAGCGTCAGCTTTGGCGACGTGCGCGTGGGCGACGCGGTGCAGCAGTTCTTCGTGATCCGCAACCTCGGCGACGCGGACCTGGTGATCAGCCAGGTCAGCGGCATGCCTTCGTCGTTCGCGCTCGTGCCGACCAACGGCACGGGAAGTGAGGACGACTGGCGCATCGTTCCGGGTGCATCGGAGAACTTCGCGCTGCGTTTCGAGCCCTCGGGTATCGGCAGCTTCGGGCACACGCTGACCATTCACAGCAACGACCCGGACGAAGCAACCTACAGCGTGGCGGTGCAGGCTCGCGGCGTGGCCGCGCCCCAGCCGGACATCGACGTGGAAGGCGAAGGCAAGGCCGACAACCTCGCGGCGGTGAGCTTTGGCAGCGTCTTCATCGGACAGAGCCAAAGCAAGACGCTGACCATCCGCAACCGGGGCGACGGCCCGTTGACGGTGACCTCGGCGACGGCTGGCGCGGGCTTCAGCGTGTCGCCGGTCAACCAGAGCGGCCGGGCGACCGACGACTGGAGCCTCGAACCCGGCGCGACGCGCACGGTAACGGTGACCTTCAATCCCACGAGCGCGAGCGGGTTCTCAAGCGTGCTTCTGCTGACGAGCACCGACCCCGACGAACCGAGCTACGCTGTCGCCCTCAGTGGCAGCGGCCTGGTCCAGCCCACGCCCGACCCCGAACCCACCACCGACCCCGACCCCACCGATCCCGGCACGGGCGGTACGACAGGCGGCACAACGGGCGGCACCACAGGCGGCACGGGTGGAACCAGTGGCGGCGGCACCGGGGGGACGGATGGCGGCAGCTCGGGCGGCACCAGCGGGGGTGACTCCGCCTCGGGCGGCACGGGCAGCGGAACACCCGCAAACCCCGACCAGGCTCTGGCCATGGGCATGAACCTGTCGTTCGTGAACTACTGGACGCGCGAATGGGTGTTCGTCGACGTGATCAAGAGCACGACCCAGTGGGGCATCCAGCCGCTGGTCTACAACGGGCCGAAAGTCGAGGGCCTGGAATTGACGGCCGACGGCTGGCCGCTGCTCAAGGACGGCCAGGCTGTGGGCACACTCATGCTCCGCGACATGGAAGGACACTATCCCGCGGGCACCTTCGTCTGCACGTTTGACGGCGACGGTGAACTGAAGTTCGACTTTGACGGCAAGAACTACTCGCGCGTCAGTCCCAACCGCTACCTGGTGCAGGTGGACAAGCCGACCAAGGCGGGCATCTACCTGACGATCATCCGCAGCAACCGGGCCAACCCCGTGCGCAACATCCGCATGTGGATGCCCGGCTTCGAGAATGCGGCTTCGCCGTTCCACCCCCTGTTCAAGGAGCGGCTGGCGTCCTTCGAGGCGCTGCGTTTCATGGACTGGGCTCAGACCAACGGCAGCCCGATGGTCAACTGGAGCGATCGGCCCAAGGTGACCGACGTGCGCCAGGGCACCAGCAAGGGTGTGGCCTACGAGTACATGATTCAACTCAGCAACGAGACGGGCAAGGATCCCTGGGTCTGTGTGCCACACCTGGCCAACGACAACTACATCCGCCAGATGGCCCGCCTCTTCCGCGATCAGCTTGATCCGAACCTCAAGATCTACCTGGAGTACTCCAACGAGATCTGGAACTGGGGGTTCGAGCAGAGCACCTGGCTGCGCAGCCAGGAGGGAGCATTCCCGGACAACTGGGCGGCGAAGCTGGCGAATGTGTTCCGTATCTGGCATGAGGAATTCGGGGCTCAGAAGCACCGCGTGGTCCGCGTCGTAGCGGCCCAGCACGCGTCGGTGTCGACGGCCGAGAACCTGATGGTGCGGCTCGATGGCGAGTATGACGCGGTGTCCTGCGGCGCGTACGTCACACCGGCCAAGGAGGTGAAGCAGGCGTACACCTCAGCCACGAAGCCGATGGATGTCATCCGCGACACCATCCGTGAGACAGAGCAACGCTGGATTCCCAAGCTTCAGGACTACGGCGACCTGGTCCGGCGTTATGAGCAGAAGCTCGGCCGCGACCTGCTGTTCCTGATCTACGAGGGAGGCCAGCACATCGTGTCCGGTCCGACCGATGTCAGTGATCCGTACCGTCAGGCCATCTACGACACGCAGATTCTGCCGGAGATGTATGACGTGTATATGATGATCCTGCGCGCGTTCAAGGACATGGGCGGCGACGTGTTTTTCGCGTTCAACTATGTGGGTGAGCGTGAGAGCAAGTGGGGCTCGTGGGGCCACCTCGAGTTCCAGGATCAGGATCTAAGCAAGATGCCCGCGCCCAAGTTTGAGGCGCTGCTGGACGCGGCGGCCGGCCGCTGGCCGGCGGACAGCGGCAGTGGGGCCGCCTCTGCGATGCCTGCGGACGGAGCGTCGTTCGACTAAACCCCTTGTGGCCCGGACGGGCTGATCCGCCCCCGGTCAGGGCTTGCCTTCGGGCAGGTTCTGGCCGGGGGCGGTGTCCTGCGCCCCCGTCGGCAACCGGCTCGCGGGCGGCCGTCTCGAGGCGGTGTGCATGAAAGCCGTCGGTCGCGTGTGCCGATGCTAGAGCACGGGGCGCGGTTCGCGGCCTCCTGTGACGCTTCCTATGATGCCGACGTGCGTCTCGGGGACGTTGGATCCGTCGATGACACAGCAGAGCTCCATTGCCGCGTCCGCGCCCACCTCCGACGCGCCCGGGCCATCCGTTATGCCCGCCATCCCGGCGGCTAAGTCCTTGAAGCACCGTGCGGTACGCGGATCGGTGTGGACTATCGGCGGCTACGGCGCCTCCCAGGTGCTGCGGCTGGGCTCGAACCTCATCCTGACCCGACTGCTGTTTCCCGAGGCCTTCGGCCTCATGGCGCTGGTGAACGTTTTCATGCAGGGGCTGGCTATGTTCTCGGACGTGGGCATCGGCCCGGCAATCATTCAGAATGCCAAGGGCGAGGAGCGGGTGTTCCGGGATACGGCTTGGACGATCCAGGTTGGCCGCGGCTTCTGCCTGTGGGGCGTTGCGGCGATGCTGGCGTGGCCGGCGGCGCTCTTTTTCAATGAACCGAGGCTCACCTCACTGATTCCCGTCGCCGCGGCGTCAGCCGCCATCGCCGGTTTCAACTCGACCAAGATATTCCTGGCTAACCGTCGTGTGGTGCTGGGCCGATTGACCAGCGTCGAGCTGGGCAGTCAGATTCTGGGTTTGACGATTCTTGTGGTGCTGGCGTTTCTGATGCGCTCGGTCTGGGCGCTGGTTCTTGGTGGTTTGGCGACCGTGGCCTGTAAGGCCGTGCTCAGTCACATCGTCCTGCCCGGCCGCCTGGACCGTTTGCGCTGGCACGCGGAGTCGGCCCACGAGCTGTTTAGCTTCGGCAAGTGGGTCTTCTTCGCGTCCATCCTCGGCTTCCTGTCCCTTCAAGGCGACCGGGTGGTGTTCGGCAAGTACATGAGCACCGCGGAGCTGGGCCTGTTCAGCATTGCCGTGCTTATCTCCGACGTGCCCAAGCAGATCGTCAATCAGCTGTCGCAGCGCGTCGTGTTCGGCTTCATGGCCCATATCCACCGCGAGCGGCCCAACGATGTGCGGCGCACGTTCTATCGTTCGCGCACCGGACTGGACATGATCCTCGTGGTGATTGGCGTACTTGCGGTGACGGGTCCTCAGGTGGTGACGCTGCTGTTCGATCCGCGCTACGCCGCGGCCGGCTGGATGCTGCAACTGGCGGCGGTGCGAGCGGCGCTGTTCAGCCTGAGTCGGCCGACATTCGCCCTGGAAACAGCCCTGGGACGGCCACAGGCGATGATGTGGAAGCATGTGGTCACCCTGCCGATGATCGTCATCGGCATGCCTCTGGGCTTCGAGTACGGCGGAATCATCGGCGCGCTGCTTGTCATGGCGTGGTCGGAGATTCCCGGCCTGATGCTCTCGTCGATCATGTTGGTGCGCGCGAAGGTGTTCTGGCCCTCGCGCGAGCTGCGCGCGATCGGCGTGCTGGCGGTGGGTTTGGCGCTCGGGTGGATCGTGATTCGAATTCTCGGCTAAGACCGGCCGAGCGGCGGGGCCAATCCGCCGTCGCCGGCACAGGATGTATCAACCGATGATCCAGCCTCTGATTCACATCGGACTTCACAAGACCGGCACCACGTGGATGCAGCGTCGGCTGTTCGTGGACCGGGAGATCGGCTTCGAGATGCCCTGGCCCCGCGGCCGGGAATACGCGGCTCTGCTTTTCGTCAACGCGCCGCCTTTCAGCTTCGATCCCGAGACCACCCGCCAGGCCTTCGCCGCCGGCATGCGCCAGTGCGCCGAGCAAGGCATGGTGCCGGTCATTTCCCATGAGAACCTGTCCGGCCGACCGGTCGAGGGCATCTACGACGGCAAGGCCATCGCCGATCGGCTGCACCAGACCTTCCCCGACGGACGCATTCTCATCTCCATCCGCGAGCAGCGGGGCATGATGAAGTCGTTGTATCGTCAATACGTGCGTCAGGATGGCATGGGCGGCCCGCAGGACTTCTTCGAACAGGCCGATTACGGCCAGAAGTTCTTTCATCGCTGCCGGCTGCACCACCTTGAGTATCATCACATCATCGCGTATTACCAGAAGCTGTTCTCGCCGCGGCAGGTGCTGGCGTTGCCCCAGGAGATGCTTCGGGCCGACGCCGTCGAGTTCGCCCGCCGCGTCTGCGCCCACGTCGGCATGGAGCTCAAGAAAGAACCCTCGACCGAGCAGGAGAATGTCGGCATGCGCGGCGGAGCGCTCGATGCGGTGCGCCGGCTCAACCGCTGGTTGCCGGCACGTTTCCACCAGCGGCGCGACGCGCTGGAGCGGTGGATCATCCGCCGCGGGCGATTCTTCGACTGGCTGCTGCGCGGCGGTGCGCTCGAACAGCGGTTGACCAACTACATCCAGACCTACGCGGCTGGACGCTTCTGTGAAAGCAATCGCATCACCGCCGAGCTCACCGGTCTGGATCTGAGCCAATACGGATATATGTGAGGCCATACGCCCGTGCGGGTGCATTCGGCCAGACGCCGCGGGGCTAACGCGCCCGAATCGGCGTTGGAGCGGCGGGCGCCGGATCGGAGCCGACCACGCGCGCCTGCCGCACCAGCCCCACCAGGCCGCCGGCCATGGCGGCCGTGACCGGATCATAGGGCGCGTTGGGCAGGGCGTTGATCGCCGTCAACAACATCGTGATTGCGGCGGTCGCCACCGCGCCGTAGAGCGGGTGGGCCCACCACAGCCCCGGTAGGCGTCGAATCGCCAGCCACGTCGGCAGCAGGAAGATAAGCATGAGCGACAGCATCCCCACCATGCCGTTCTGACCCAGGGCGATGATCCACAGCCCGTCGGTGATGGAAACATCGTTGCCCCATTCGTCGTAGACACGGGAGTTGCCCCAGCCGCCCCAGCCGAAGAGCGGCTGACGCATGGCTTTTTCCGCCAGGATGTGCTCGTTATCCAGACGGAATTCGAGCGACTGAGCGCGTTCCTCGCTGATGGCGGCGACGAAGTCGACCAGCGGCTGGGTGGGCAGGATGTCGGCGGACTGACCGAGCACGTAAATCAGCGGCAGCAGCGACAGCAGCAGGATCGGCCAGGTCGCGCGGCGCAGGTAGACCAGCCACATGGCCATGACACCCACCAGGGCCAGCGCCCAGCCGGACAGCGATCGGCTCACCAGCAGGCCCAGCCCCATCGAGGCGACTACCAGACCGATGGGTACAAAGCCAATGCGAACCACGGCGCGACTGCGCCACATCCACAGAGCCCACAGCAGGGCGACGGTGTACCACTTCGAGACGCCCAGTCCGTGCCCGATGAAGACCATCGGTCGAAAGCCTCCGCCACGCATCTGCTGGCGGAACTCGCTGGGGTGAAAGCCGTACACCATCCGGTGCAACTGCGGGCTGAAACGCACCTCCCACAGGCATAGCACCAGGTAGAGAAGGCTGATCGCGACGATGCCCACGCCCAGGGCCCGCAGGCCTTCTGGGTCAGCGAAATACAGCCGGCCCAGGAAGTAGGGGATGCCCCACTGCGTGAGCTTGACGATCATCTCGGACAGACCGTCGTAGATGCCGAAGTTATTCGTCAGCGACGAGGCGATCGGCACCAGGCACCAGACGAGCATGGGTAGATCGACCCAATGCGGGCGGAACTGAAACAGTCGGCGATGATCGAACAGGGCCACCGCCAGCAGGCAGGACACGGAGATGGCCGAGTACTTGGTATAGTCGGGCAGGCCCGGCAGGCGGAAGCCGCTCAGCGGCAGGAACAGCCAGCCCACCAGCAGGCAGAGGATCAGCGCGGTGCGCGGGCGCAGCAGGGCGAAGGCCAGCAGGGTGGCCGGGATAAAGCCAAACAGGGCGATGGGAACGAGCGGGGTCATCGGTGATCGGTCCCCCGGTTGGGCCGCGTGTCGCGTCGTATGCGCTCGATGGCCCCACGATAGTAGTCCAGGGTCTGCTCGGCGATGGTTCGCGGGTGGTAGCGGGCTGCGCAGTCGCATGCCGCCTGAGCGCCCAGCGTCGCGGCCTGTTGCGGGTGTTCGAGCATGATGTGCATCTGCCGGGCGAGGCGGGCGGCGTCGCCGGGTTCGAACTGCAGGCCGTTGCGCCCATCTTCGATGATCTCTGCCAGTCCGCCCACGCGCGTCGCGATCATCGGGCAGCCCAGCGCCATGGCCTCGAGGGCCGCGTAGGGAAAATTCTCATAGCGCGAGGCGACGACGGTCACCAGCGCGCCGCGGCGCAGATCGTCGAGTTCGGTGTGCGGTAAGCGTCCTCGCCAGTCGATGCGCGGACGCACGGCGGGCGGCACATGGGCGTCCATGTACGCCTCGAAGCTCCATCTGCGGCCCTGGTCGTCCACCAGGCCCTTGTCTAGCCCGACGAAAACCAGTTGCGCGTCCGGATGCCACGCCGCCAGTTCCACGAAGGCTCGGATGACCAGGTCGCCGCCCTTGTGGCGATCAAAGCGACCGATGAAGAGGATGCGCCGCCTGTCGGCCGCGTCCAGCGACCACCGCCGCGGCGGTTCGATCGGACGCACGGGATTGGGAATCACGGCCGCATCAGCCAGGGCCAGGCCGTACTGCTCGCGCACCCGCGTGAGCACATCCAGCGTCGGCGCCGTCAACCCATGCACCTGCGGCAGGGCGCGTCCCTCGGCCGCCACGCGGGCCTCGAAGGCGCGGTCTTGCACCGCCCCGCAGGCCGGGCCATTGAGAAACCACGGCCCATGCAGGCGCACGATCACGGGGATGATCCCTTCTTGCGCCACCTGGCCCGCCAGGCCATATGACTCTTCACACTCCAGCACGTCAATGGCGCCGCGAGCGGCCAGATCCCGGACCTCGCGGATCGCCGCTTTCACGTCGAGCTTCGCATACGCGCGTGGGCCGCCCATACGCAGCCACAGACGCGACACGCGGCGGCGCAGCCAGCGGTCCTCGAAGCCGGGTTTGCGGGCCAGATGCACGTGCGCGTCGCCCGGGCCAACCAGCGAACGGGTGATCACGTGCGGCTCGGCGCCCGCCTGCACCAGACCGTCGCACATGTCGCGGGTGTAGGAGACGATCCCATTGGCGATGGCGTCCGGCGGCCAGCCGGGGCACATGAGCCCCACGCGAAGCGGCGGCCGGCAAGCGTCATCCTGGGGCGCCGTCATCGGGCGAGTCTCCATGCGCAGGGATTCACAAGGGCCTGGGTCGGGGTCGGGCAGGCTGCAACCTCGGGCCGTGGCCGCGGCCGGGACATTATCGGCCTGTGGAGCGCGGCCGGCCGCATGTTACCCGCCGCCGCTCCGTGCTTATTTCGGCTGTTTCGAGCGGCGAAGTTTGACCGGCGGCGTCGGCCGCGAGCGGGGCGGCGGGGCGTCGACCTCGGGCAGGACGGCCTCCAGGCGGCGGCAGCAGCGGTCCGCCATCGCCAGGAAGGTTTCGCGCGGGAAGTGATCCAGGTTCCGAGCCAGGTTGCCCAGGGCCGAAAGCAGGTGGCTCCAGGCGTCCTGCATCGGGCAATCCAGAAGCTCGCAATGAGCCGACAGCTCCTGACGCAGGCGCCGCCGTGGCAGACGCAGCGATTCGTCCACGCGGATCAGATCGTAGATGCCGTAGCCGTCGACTTGGGCCCCGGCCCAGTCGACCACCAGGAAACGGTATTCCGCGTCGCGTCCGGAGCCGGCCAGCAGGAGGTTGCCCTTCCACAGGTCGTTGTGGGCCAGCACATGGCAGGGCCGCCACAGGCCGCTTTGCAGCCGCTCGGCCGCCTGCTCCGCCCGCCGGCGCACCGGGCCGCTCACCTGGGCGTCATCGATCAGACCGCGCAGGGCTTCAGAGAAAGACGCGTCTTCATCGGCCGTCGGGGCATGGCAAGTCAGGCGGATCACGTCGCGCAGCCAGCGCAGCACATCCTCGCGCACCCGCAGACGGTGCCAGCGTCCCAGCAGCCCGTCCTCGCTCATCGGCCGGTAATAGTGGAAAATGGCGAACGAGCGCCCCTCGATGTATCCGTGATGCACGGGCGCCAGAACCGCCTGACCCGCCAACGGCCCCAGGGCCCGGCGGGCGGCGTCGAGGGCACGGATCGCCCGCGCCACCAGGTGCGGGCTGGCGTCCGAGGCGACCAGCACGAAGCCGCGGGGACGGCGGCGGCCGTTCTCCAGGACGAATTTGTCGGTCGTATCGATCGGATCTTTGACGCCGGTCAACTGGCGCACGCGGACAATCGGCCCCAGCGGCTCACAGACCGGGTCACGGCTGAGCCGCAGCAGGCCGGCCTCGATCGCCGTGCCTCTGCCTTCATCCGGAATGCCGGGCGTGGATGGGCCCATGTTTCATCCCACCGACCTTGCGGGTAGGGTTCGACCCTGGGTGTCCGGGACGTCGACCAGTATCGGGTATGAGCGGCCGCGACCTTCCACTCATACGATACTCATTATAGAGGTCGCCCCGGACATCGGTTCGGTTGTGATCCGTGGAAGCGGCGGGTTGGCCCGACCTTCACAGGATTGTCACGGTCCATGCATACCATCGTCGGCCATTTGCCGATATCGTTTCAGCCAAAGGTGGAGGCCGCGCCGCCTGAGCGGGTGGTTGATGGGGCGTGGAGGAATCAGTGGCGATGAGCCCGGATTACATCCTGATCGCGGGTCACGGCCGCTCGGGAACCAACTGGCTGCTGGAGTTATTGGACCAGAGCCCGCGGACGCACGCCCGCAACGAGCCGGATGAACTGGCGGGCTCGCCTTATCAGCGTCTGCCCTCGCCGTGGGTGTTGGATCAGCCGCCGGCGGATTTCGCCCTGCGCTGGGCGCAGGCCATCGAATGGACACGACATCGCGTCGGCCAGCGCGATCAGCGGCCGAAGGTGGACAAGGCGCACTTTCACTGGTTCAGTCGTCGCCTGGGCCTGGTGCGGATCAATGACAGCCCGCGCGCCCGTCGCGTGCTCTCGCTGCTGCTGCCGTCGCTGGCCGAGCCCGAATGGCTGCTGCCGCGGTGGCTGGGCAGCCGCCAGCGGCTGGCGCAGGCCCTGCCCGTCTTCAAACATACGCAGATTCCCGCCTGGGCCGCCTGGGCGGTCGAGCACGTCCCCGAAGCCCTGGTCCTGCACATCGTGCGCCACCCCGGCGGCTTCCTCAATTCGTGGCGCAACCGCTACGTGAGCGAGCACAACCATGCGCAGGTGCTGGAGGCCAACCAACGCCGGCTGCGCCTGGTGGCCCAGGTCAAGCCGCAATGGGGTCGGCGCTTCGGCGACGTGTCGGCGATGGGCCTGGATGAATCGGAGCTGTGGTTCTGGCGCTACGCAGCGGAGACCACGCACGCCGCCGGCCAGGGGCGGCCGCGCTATCACCTGGTGCTCTTTGAGCGCCTGGCGCGGTGCGCCGTGCCGATCGCCGAAGCGATCTACCGCGAGGCCGGCCTGGAGTGGAACGGGCAACTGGCCGCCCGCGTGGCGGCGCGCGCGGCCGATGCGGTCAGCATCTCCCACAAGTGGCAGGAAAAACTCACCGATACCCAGGTGCGCGTCATCCGGCGCGTCCTCGACGACAGCCCGCTGGCCGCCTGGTGGGACGACCACGCCGAGGCCACGCCCCAGGCCCCGGACCTGTGGCCGCAGCGACCGACCGCCGTTCGCCTTGGAGCCTGAGCATGCAGACCCAATCCGCGACCGAGCCTGCGCACGCCGCCGAGGCGCCCCGTGGCGGCCCGCCGACCATGCTCAAGGCACCGGTCTTCATGGTCGGCTCCGTCCGCTCGGGCACCTCGCTGCTGCGCATCATGATGGGCTCGCACCCGAAGATCGCCGCCAATCCCGAGTTCGGCATGGCCGTGGACCGCATGGACGAGCAGGGCAACTTTCCGCCCCTGGACGCCTACCACCACTGGCTGGCCCATGACCGCATTGCCGGCCTGTACCAGTTCCACGTCGACCCCACCCTCGACTATCCGCACCTGGTGGACAGCTTCCTTCAGCAGCGCCGCCAGCGCGAGGGCAAGCCGGTGGTCACCGCCACCGTGCATCATCACTACGATCGCCTGCCGAGAATCTGGCCCGACGCGAAGTTCATCTACATCTACCGCGACGGCCGCGACGTGGCCCGCTCGATCATCGAAATGGGCTGGGCCGGCAATTACTGGACCGGCGTGCAGCGCTGGATCGACGCCGAGACCATCTGGGCCCGCTTCGCGCCGACGCTCCCGGAGGACCGCAAGCTGGAAGTGTGTTATGAACACCTGATCGAGAAGCCCGACGAGCAGCTTGCCCGCATCTGCGGGTTCTACGGCGTCGAGTTCGACAAGCGCATCTACGACTACGCGAAGACCAGCACGTACGGCCTGCCGGACCCGAAATACAGCTACCAGTGGAAGCGGCGGCTGACCGAAGAGCAGATCCGCCTGGCCGAGGCGCGCATCGGCCCGATGCTGGCGCGGCGCGGCTACGAGCTCAGCGGTCTGCCGGCCCTGGAGGTCACGCCCGCGATGCAGCGCCGCCTGCGGCGGCAGGACTGGTGGTACCGGGCCCGCTTCCGCATGAAGCGTTACGGCCTGCCGCTGTTCATGGCTGACTACGTCGTGCGCCGCACCGGACCTCGCCGCCTGCAGGAACGACTGCTGGCGAAACTCAACGCCATCGACAACAGCCATCTCAAGTGACGGGACAGCCTTCGATGCCGCAAGCCGAGCTGGGCCTGGTCGTGATCGGCCGCAACGAGGGCAAGCGCCTCGAAGTCTGCCTCATGTCCGTGCAGGCCAGCCAGACCCCGGTGGTGTATGTCGATTCCGGCTCGACCGACGCCAGCGTGCCTCTGGCGCGATCTCTGGGCGCGGACGTCGTGGAGCTGGACTTGTCCACGCCCTTCACCGCCGCCCGGGCCCGCAATGAAGGCTTCGCCCGCTTGCGTTCGCGCTGTCCGAACTTGCGCTATGTCCAGTTCGTCGACGGCGACTGCAAGGTGCATCCGGATTGGCTGGCGCGCGGACGGGCCGCGCTCGAGGCCGATGCCGGCGTCGCCATCGTCTGCGGCCGCGTGCATGAACTCAACCGCGACGCCACCGTCTACAACCGCCTGTGCGACATGGAGTGGGATACGCCCGTCGGCGAGCTGACCGAGTGCGGCGGCATCCACATGATCCGCGTCGAGGCCTTCGAGCAGGTGGGCGGGTTCGACGCCCGCCTCATCGCCGGCGAGGAACCGGAGATGTGCGTGCGTCTGCGCCAGCGCGGCTGGCGGATCATCCGCATCGCAGACGAGATGGTTTGGCACGACGCGGCCATGACGCGCTTCAGCCAGTGGTGGAAGCGCTCGGTGCGCTCGGGTTTCGCTTATGCGGAGGCCTGCGCGATGCACGGCCGCTCACCGCAGCGCCACGGCGTGCGCGAGTCGGCCCGCATCTGGTGGTGGGCCCTGGGGCCGACGACGCTGTTCCTCGCCGCCTGGCCCTGGCTGGGGCCGTGGGCCCTGGGCTTTCTGCTGGGCTATGCGTACCTGGCCGCCCGGATCGTCCGTCACCGCCGCCGCCACGGGGACCGCTGGGCCGACGCGATGCTGTACGGCCTCTTCCACGTGCTGGTGAAGTTTCCGCAGCTTGTCGGGCAGCTTCGCTATCTGCGGGGTCGCCTGTCGGGCCAGCGCGCCGGATTGATCGAATACAAACAGCCCGAGCACGCCGCGTCGCGCTCGTGACCCGCCGCCTCGCCGCACCGCAACGCCGATCGTCAGCAAGGCCGCACGCTCGTGGCGAGCGCCGGGTTGTCCACGACCGGGAGTTTGAAGCCGCACCGGAACACGCTCTGATCGATCGCGTCGCGCAGCATGCGCGGGGGATTGGGGTTGGGCCGGCCCAGCAGCCGGTGGTGAACCTGAAACATCGCGTAGCCCGTGATGAAGGCCGCATCCACCAGCGCGGCATAGACCGGCCCGTGGTGCTTGAGGAAATACCGCCGCCGCGCCTGGAACCAGTATTTCGGCCGCCGCTTCTCCCGTGTATCCGAATCGATGCGCGTCGTCTGGCCCACCAGGTGAACCACGCGGCTGGCGGGCACATACCACGTGGCGGCGTCATGCTCACGGGCGCTGCGGCACAGGTCGATGTCGTCAAAGTAGGTGAAGTACCCTTCGTCGAGCAGGCCCAGCGTCTCCAGCAGTTCGCTGCGGATCATCAGGCTCGCGCCTGAGACCCAGGGCACACGGCAAGGCTGCTCGGGTATGGGCAGTCCCACCCGCCACCGGCGCAGCAGCTTGTCGACCAGACGCGACTGCAGACCGCGGTTGAGTTCGCTGGCGATGCCCTGGAACCGGAACGCCGACACCTGCGGCGTGCCGTCGGGGTTCTCCAGCCGGCTGCCGGCGATGCCCGCTTCAGGATGGCCGTCCATGAAGTCCACCAGGGCCTTGAACGCCCCCGGCCGCACGATCGTGTCGTTGTTGAGCAGCAGTACATACTGCGGCCGGTCGGGCCCGGCCAGGGCGGGGCCGATCACCGCGTTGTTGCCGCCGGTGAAGCCCTGGTTGGGCATGATAGGCACCACATAAGCCCAGTCGCTCCACTGGTGCGCGTCGATCGCCGCCTGAAGCTGTCGGGCCGCCTCCTCGCCGGTGCCGTTCTCACAGACGCCCACCCGTGCGTGCGGCACGTCACCGATCTGCGGGGCGATCGAGCGCAGACAGTCGATGGTCATCGCGGTCAGGCGGTAGTTGACGAGGACGACCAGCAGTTTCATGGGGACTTCCAGCGGTTTCGGGCCGGCCGGCCTTGGACTGTGGCGGGGATTTTGCCGATGAGCCATCCATTATAATGCCGCGCGGTCCGCGACAACCCGGCCGCGCGATCAGGGAAACAGTGGGGGCACGGCGCTGTTATCGGGCTGACCATGCCAGCGCCTGTTCGTCCCGTTCAGCGGGAGCGGATGCATGTCCGACAGATCGACCAACACCCCGGCCGCACGAGCCAACGTGCCGGTGTTCATTCTGTGCGGCGGCCTGGGCACGCGCCTGCGCGAGCAGACGGAGCTGCGCCCCAAGCCGATGATCCCCATCGGCAACCGCCCGATCCTCTGGCACATCATGCGGACCTACTCGCACCACGGCTTTCGCAAGTTCGTGCTCTGCTGCGGATACAAGGCGGAGGTCGTCAAGGAATACTTCCTCAACTACGCCTCGATGAACAGCGACTTCACCGTCGACCTCAAGACCAACGACGTGCAGGTTCACTCCGTCGACCACGACGAGGACTGGCAGGTCACGCTGGCCTATACCGGAGAATTGACCATGACCGGCGCCCGCGTGGCGCGGGCTGCGGGCAAGTATCTCGGCGGGGCCGAGCACTTTGCCGTCACCTATGGCGACGGCGTGTGCGATGTCGATCTCACCGCCGAGTTCGCCTATCACCTGGATCACGGCCGCATCGGCACCGTCCTGGGCACCCATCCGCCTTCGCGTTTCGGCGAGTTCCAGCTCGAGGGCGACGTTATCCGCCGTTTCGCCGAGAAGCCGCAGTTCGGCGACCGCTGGATCAATGGCGGCTACTTCTTCTTCAAGAAGCAGTTCCTGCCCTATCTCAGTGAAGACGAGTCCTGCGTGCTCGAACAGGCGCCGCTGGCGAAGCTGGCGGAGGACGGCCAACTGTCGCTCTATCAGCATGAAGGTTACTGGGCCTGCATGGACACCCAGCGGGATTACGATCAGCTCAACAAACTGTGGGCCTCCGGCCAGGCGCCGTGGGCCGTGTGACGCGCCGCGCGGCGTGCCTACGATCAACACAACCTGCCTCGGATGCGGCAAGGGGAGTCAGATGAAAATATTCGTCACCGGCCATCACGGCTACATCGGTGTGCACCTGGTCCAGTTGCTCAAGGACGCGGGTCATTTCGTCGCCGGCTGCGACGTCGACCTCTTCGAGGGCTGCCAGTGGGAGCCGCTGCCCAGGGCCGACATCGAGCTGCGCAAGGACGTGCGCGATCTGACGCCGGCCGACCTGGACGGCTACGACGTGGTCTGCCACCTCGCGGCCATTTCGAACGACCCGATGGGCGACCTCAACGAGCAGGTGACCTACGACATCAATCGCGACGGCTCGATCCAGCTTGCGAAAGTCGCCAAGCAGGCGGGCGTGGGCCGGTACCTGTTTTCCGGCAGTTGCTCGGTCTATGGCGCCGGCCAGAAGCTGGACCTTGAAGAGGACGATCCGCTCGCGCCGCTCACCGCCTACGCCAAGAGCAAAATCCAGACCGAACAGGCGGTCAGCGAACTGGCGGACGAAGGCTTCTGCCCCGCCTACCTGCGCAACAGCACGGCCTACGGGCACTCGCCCATGCTGCGCATCGACCTGGTGGTCAACAATCTGCTGGGCAGCGCCCTGGCGTATGGACAGATTCGCATCAAGAGCGACGGCACGCCCTGGCGGCCGCTGATCCACTGCAAGGACATCGCCCACGCCTTTGTCGCCTTCGCCCAGGCGCCGCGCCAGGTGATCTACAACAAGGCGGTCAACATCGGCGGCAACAGCGAGAATTACCAGGTCAAGGACGTGGCCGACAACGTCAAGAAGCTGATCCCCTCGGCCGACATCGCATTCACGGGCGAAATCGGCGAGGATCCCCGCAACTACCGCGTGAAGTTCGATCTGCTCAAACGGCTGCTGCCCGACTTCAAACTCGAGTACAACCTCGAGGCCGGCATGGAGGAACTGCACCGCAAAATGGTCGAGCACAGGTTCGGCAAGGCCGATTTCGAGGGGCCGCAGTTCGTTCGCCTGCGTACGCTCAAGAGCCGGCTCGACCGCATCGGCGTCGCCGTCTGACGCTGGGCAATCGCGGCGACGCGGGGGAATGCCAGACGTATGGACGTCCTTTACTGGAAGCACCGCCTGATCCGCACACCGCTCGAGCCGCTGGCCCGTCGCGTGGCGGGGCTTCAGCGTCTGTGGTGGCGCCTGCGCCATCCGCAGTTGCGGGACGTTCTGACCGAAGAGCGATGGATCCGAAAGGCGATGGCCCGCATCCTCACCCCCCAGGCTACATACGTGGACATCGGCGCCCACCTGGGCTCGCTGCTCAGCGCCGCGCTCCAACTCGCGCCGCGCGGCCGGCATTTCGCTTTCGAGCCCGTCCCACGCAAAGCCCAGTGGCTGCGCGAAAAGTTTCCCGAAGTCACCGTGCACCAGATGGCGCTCTCCGAGACAGCCCGCGAAACCGAGTTCTATGAAAATGTGTCCCGCCCGGGCTTCAGCTCGCTGCGCCGGCCGGTGCTGCAGCGGGACGGCGTAAGGACCTATCGCGTGAAGGTCCAGCGTCTGGATGATGTGATGCCCCCCGACGTCAGGCCGAGTTTCATCAAGATCGACGTCGAGGGCGCGGAGCTCGGGGTGCTGCGCGGCGGTGTCGAGACCATCCGTCGCGGCCGCCCCACCATGGTGGTCGAGAGCGTCGGCAAAGGGCCCGCCCGCTTTGGCTACACGCACGCCGACCTCTTCAGCTTCCTCGATGGGGAACTTCAATATGACCTGCACCGGCCGCGCGGTTTCATCCAGAACGGCGCGCCGCTGAGCCTCGAAGCATTTATGCGGTACCACGAGTACCCGTTCGGCGCCTTCAATTACATCGCGGCGCCCAGGCCCGACGCAAGAACGGCCGCGCAGGCCGATTGAACCAGGAGTTTTGCCCCCATGCAGTTCACCGCCGCTCCGATTCCCGGCGTCTACCTCATCGACCTCGAAAAGCGCGGTGACGAGCGTGGCTTCTTTGCCCGCGTCTTCTGTGAGAAGGAGTTCGCCGAGCACAAGCTCATCACGCACTTTGTGCAGGTCAACAATTCGCTCAGCGCCGATAAGGGCACACTGCGCGGCATGCACTACCAGCTCGCCCCGCATGCCGAGGTCAAAGTGGTTCGCTGCATCCGAGGGTCGCTCTACGATGTGGTGCTCGACCTGCGGCCGGATTCACCGACGTTCGGCAAGAGTTTCGGGGCCGAGCTTTCCGCCGAGAACCGCCGCATGATGTACGTGCCCAAAGGCTTCGCCCACGGCTTCATCACGCTTGAGGACGACACCGAGGCGTTCTACTTCGTCGACGCCTTCTACGCCCCCAGTCACGAACGCGGTGTGCGCTACAACGACCCGAAGTTCAACATCCACTGGCCCATCGAGCCGAAGATCGTCTCCGACAAAGATCAGAACCACCGCGATTTTGACCCTGACTGGCATCTGAAGGCGTAACCCCGACAGGCTCAGCCCACCATGAGAATCCTCTTCACCGGCGCCAGTTCGTTCACGGGTTACCACTTCGCGACGCAACTCGCCGCCGCGGGCCATGACGTTGTCGCGACGTTTCGCACCACCGGGGCCGAGGCGTACACCGAGCCGATCCGACGGGCCCGCGTGCGCGGCGTCGCCGAAGCCTGCACGCCCGTCTGGTCGTGTTCCTTTGGTGATGACACGTTTCTGCGCCTGGTGCGCGAGCAGGGGCCCTGGGATCTGTTGTGCCATCACGCCGCCGCCGTGACCAACTACAAGAGCCCGGATTTCGACACGGCCGCGGCCCTGGCTGGCAACACGCGCAACCTGCGCGGCGTATTGACGGGGTTGAAGGAAGGCGGCTGCGGCAGGGTGCTGCTCACCGGCAGCGTTTTCGAAGGCGGCGAGGGAGCGGGCTCCGATGCGTTGCCTCACTTCTCGCCTTATGGCCTGTCCAAGGCGCTGACCGCCGAAGTGTTCCGGCACCACTGCCGCGACAGCCATCTGTGCCTGGGCAAGTTCGTGATCCCCAATCCGTTCGGCCCGTTGGAGGACCCGCGCTTCACCGCCTACCTGGTGCGCACCTGGCGGGCGGGCAAGGCGGCCGGCGTCAACACGCCCGACTACGTGCGCGACAACATCCACGTGTCGTTGCTGGCCGCGTGTTACGTGAAGTTCGCAACATCCCTGCCCGACGCGCCCCAGTACGTCCGCCTGGGGCCCAGCGGCTACATCGAGTCACAGGGCGCGTTCGCCAAGCGCTTCGCCCGCGAGATGGGGCCGCGCCTCGGCCTGGACGCCGCGGTGCAGCTGGCCGAACAAACCGACTTCAGCGAGCCGCGCATCCGCATCAACACCGACCCGGCCCGCGCTCTGGTCGCCGGCTGGGACGAAGCCGCCGCATGGGATGCCCTGGCGGAATACTATCGCAACACCCCGGCCTGACGCCGCGCCCGCGACGCGATGGGAGCAGGATGACCGATCACGCGGACAATCCGAAGGCCCGCCCGATTCAAGCGGCCGTGGTGGGCGCCGGCTACATCGCCCGCCAGCACATCGCGGGGCTGCGGCGATCGCCCCACGCCCAGCTCGCGGCCGTGTGCGACATCTCGCCGGTCATGGCTGAAGCCACCGCCGAGCGCTACGGCGTCGCCCGCTGGTACACCGACTACGCGAAGCTGCTCGAAGAGGTTCGGCCTCAGGTGGTCCACGTCACCACGCCGGTGCATACGCACTTCGCCCTCGCCCGACAGGCCCTCGAGGCCGGAGCCCACGTCCTGGTCGAGAAGCCCATCACCGAAGACGCCGCCCAGTTGCGGCAGCTTCTGGATCTGGCCGCGTCCAAGCACCTTCAGGTCATCGAGGATCACAACTACCTCTTTGAGCGTCAGGTGCAGCGCATACTCCGGCTCATCGCCGACGGCGGCTTCGGCGACGTCGTGCACGCGGAGATCAGCATCTGCCTGGACATTTTCGCCGCGGGCAGCCGTTTCGCCGACCGCAACGCACCTCACCCGGCCCTGGGCCAGCGCGGCGGGGCGATCAGCGATTTTCTACCGCACATGGCCTACCTCGCCTGGGCCTTCGCCGGTCCGCACCGGCGCATCGACGCCCTCTGGCAGCGGCGCCGCGAGCACGCGCCGCCCGGCTTTGATGAACTGCGGTGCCTGGTCGAGGGCGAGCGGGCGACAGCGATGCTGCGCTTCTCCGCCTCGGCGCAGCCGGACGGTTTTTTTGTGAACGTGGAAGGCACGAAGATGCGGGCGGCCGCCAATCTGTTCGAGCCACGCCTGACGCTGCACCGCCTGCGCGGCGGACCGCGGCCGCTCATGCCGGTCGCCAATCAGATCGTCGAGTCGGCCGCCGTGTGCCGCGCCGCGTTCGGCGGCCTGGTCAAGAAGCTACGCGGGCGCACCGGCTCGTATGAAGGCCTGTGGGATCTGGTCGGCCGCATGTACGCCGCGATCGCCGCCGGCGGCCCGCCGCCCGTGCCGCCCCGCCAGATCACAGAGGCGGCCGCCCTCGTCCAGGCCATACTCGATACCTGCCCCGAGGCGACGGCCGCGCCCGGCCGGGGAGGCGGGGCATGAAGGTGCTCGTCACCGGCGCCAACGGATTTCTCGGCCGCCATGTCGTGGCGGCGCTGCGGCAGCGCGATCATGACGTCCGCGCCCTCGTGCGGCCGGCGACGGACGTCGCGAAACTCGGCTGGCCGACCGAGGGCGTCGAGATCGCCCGCGCCGACCTGCGCGGCGGCCGCGGTCTGGCCGAAGCGCTCGGAGGTGTAAAGGCGGTGATTCACCTGGCCGCCGCGGTCGTCGACGACGAGGACACGCAGTTCGCCTCCACCGCCGTGGGCACGGAGAAGCTGCTGGCCGCCATGTGCGACCGCGGCGTGCGGCGTCTGGTGCTGGCCAGCAGTTTCAGCGTCTACGACTTCTCGCAAGCGACCCCTGTGCTCGACGAGGACACGCCCCTCGAACATTCGCCGCGGCTTTACGAACGCGACGGTTACGCCATCGCCAAGGCCTGGCAGGAGCGGCTCTGCCACCGCTGGGCCCGGGCGCATGACGGCGTGCTGACGGTGTTGCGGCCGGGCTTCATCTGGGGTCCGGGCAACGCCGAGCTCGCCTGCCACGGCCAGCCTGTGGGCGCGCTGTACCTGGCCATCGCCCCGGGTGCTGCGCTGCCGCTCACCTACGTCGAAAATTGCGCCGACGTCTTCGCCCACTGCCTTGACCACCCCGACTCCGCCGGCCAGACATTCAATGTCGTCGACGGGTTCGAAATCTCCAACTGGCGCTACCTGGGCCGGCTCATCGCCGCGGGCGGCCGTCGCCGCCTGCGTGTGCCCGTGCCCTACATCGCTGCCTATGTCGTGACGCAGGTGGCCAGGGGCTGTGCGCGGGTCCTGTTCGGCCGCGAAGCGAAGTTGCCCAGCATCCTCACGCCGATCCGTTTCGAGGCTCGTTTCAAGCCGGTGACGGTCCGCGACGCGAGGCTGCGCCAGACGCTCGGCTGGCGGCCGCCGGTCGAGCTGGAGGCTTGCTTCGAGCGGACTTTTTACGGCCCGCGGTGCGGCGAGTCCAAGGCCGCGCAGGGAAACAGTTGACGCGATGATCCTCGCCTACCTGACCAGTCAGTACGCCCGCGCCAGCGACACCTTCGTGCGTCGCGAGGTGCGGCTGCTGCGCCAGCGCGGCCACAGCGTCCACACGTTCTCCATCCGCCGTCCCGACGGCGCGGTCGACCAGGAAATCACAACCGAGCAGGCCAACACGCTTTATCTTGTGGAGGCGGGCGCGCCCCGGCTGATGCTCGCGGGTCTGCGCACGCTGTGCACGCAGCCGCGCAGGTTTCTGCTGGCGGCGGCGCTCAACTGGCGCAGCGGTATGCCCGGTGTGCGGCAGCGCCTCTGGCAGGTGATGTACCTGATGGAGGCGTGTCTTCTGGCGGCCGAGCTGCGCCGTCGCGGGGTGCAGCATCTGCACAATCACATCGCGGAAAACTCCGCCACCGTCGCCATGCTCGCGTCGATCCTCAGCGGCGTGCCCTACAGCATGACCGTGCATGGCCCGGGAATCTTCTTCCATGCCCGCCAGTGGGCCCTGGACCAGAAGATCGCCCGCAGCGCGTTCACGGCCTGCATCAGCGACTTCTGCCGCAGCCAGTGCATGATCTTCGCGCCGCCGGACTGCTGGGATCGTCTGCACATCGTGCGCTGCGGCGTGGGCGAGCGGTTTCTCAAGGACGATCCGCCGCCGGTGCCGGACGTGGCGCGCTTCGTATGCGTCGGCCGACTGTGTGCGGAGAAAGGCCAGGCGATGCTGGTCGAGGCCATCGCCCGTCTGCGTGACGACGGTTTCGCCGCCGAGCTGGTGCTCGTGGGCGACGGGGAGCTGCGGCCGATGCTCGAACGACGCATCGCCGCCCTGAAGCTCACGGGGCGCGTGACCATCACCGGCTGGGCCGACTCCGATGCCGTGCGGCGGCGCCTGGTCGACGCGCGGGCGATGGTGATGGCCAGCTTCGCCGAAGGTCTGCCGGTGGTCATCATGGAGGCCCTGGCCTTGGGCCGGCCGGTCATCGCCACGCAGATCGCCGCGATTCCCGAGCTGGTGCGCCCCGGCGAAACCGGCTGGCTGGCCCCGGCCGGCAACATCGACGCCCTGACCCAGGCGATGCGTCAGGCCCTGACGGCTCCGGTCGCGGAGTTGGCGGCGATGGGGCGGTGCGGCCGACAGCTCGTCGCCCAGCGTCACGACGCCCAGACCGAGTGCGGCCGCCTCGAAGCCCTGATCGAGCAGAGCGTGCGGCGTGCGGCCTCGGGTTATCGGCCGCCCATGCCCGCCTGACGCCCGTGCGGCGCTGCCGGCCTGCCCCGGTGCAAGAACGACGGCTGGATACGACGATAGAGTTCAGGGTCCGTCGACTTTGAACTTGCCGTGAGCAGCATCGATCCCCAACATTCCGCGGACAGCGCCGTCTTCTTCGGCAACGTCGACTGGTGGTACCACAACCGCGGCCACTCGTCCTGCCGCACCGCCATCCGCATCGCCCGCCGCGTCCCCACCCTGTGGGTCAACTCGATCGGCATGCGCATGCCCGTCATGGGCCGCACCGACATCGCCGGCTCGCGCTACTGGCGCAAGTTCAAGAGTCTGCTCAAGGGGCTGCGCCGCGATCGGCAGGCAGGCATGTGGGTTTACTCGCCGCTGTTTGTGCCCCGGTACGGCCCGGGCTGGATCGAGCTCAACGGACGTCTGGTCGCCTGGCAGGTTCGCATGGTCCGGCGCATGCTCGCCATGCGCAACCCGGCCGCCTGGATCTCCATGCCCACCTTCACCCCGGCCATCGAGCGCACCCGCTGGCACCGGGCCGTCTTCGACCGCTGCGACGATTTTTCCACCTTGCCCGAAGCCGACGCCCCCATCATCGCCGCCCTTGAACGCCGCCTGCTCGATCGCTGCGACGCGGTCGCCTATGTCAACGATGAGTTGTTCGAACGCGAACGGGCGACGGTCCGCCAGCCGGTGCTGCTGGGGCACGGCGTGGACTTCGAGCTTTTCGCCTCCGCCCGCCCGCTGGATGGACCGGCCGGCGAAGCCCCCCAGGCCATGCGCCACCTGCCGCGGCCGATCGTCGGATTCTACGGCGGCATCGACGACTACCGCATGGACATGGAGCTGATGGTGAAGGTCGCCCGCCACGTCGCGCCCGGCAGCTTCGTGCTCATCGGGCCGGCCCAGATGGACCTTTCCCGGCTGCTGCGGGAGCCCAATGCCCACCACCTGGGTCAACTGCCGCCCGAGCAACTGCCGCGTTACGCCGCCCACTTCGACGTCGGCCTGATCCCGTTCCTAGTCAACGACTTCAACCGCCGCTGCAATCCCATCAAGCTCAAGGAATACCTGGCCCTGGCGTTTCCCATCGTCGCCACGCGCCTGCCCGCTTACGAGCCCTACGGCGACTGCATCTACCTGGCCCAGGGGCACGAGCAGTTTCTGCAACAGGTTGACGCGGCGCTGGCCGAGCGGCCCGCGGACGGCCTGGGCCGCCGCCGCCGCGCGGCCGTGGCGGGCGACAGCTGGGACACCATCGCCGATCGCGCCGCCCGGTTGATGGACCTCGCCTCCATCCACCCGGCCCCGGCGGTCGCGCAACCGCCGATTGCCGCCGCCGCGCCTCCCGACCCCGGATCCAGCGGCGCATCAGACGCTGCTCGTTCCACGCCCAGCGCCGCGCACTGAATGACAGCCAGAGCGTGTCGGTCCAGAAAAAGAAGCTCCCCGGCGTGCGCCGGGGAGCCGGGGTCTGCTTGGACCTTCAGGAGAGAGCGATGCGTTCTGTGATTCGGTTGGCCAGTGAAGGGCTCAGAGGCTGCGGTGACGACGCCGACGGATCTGCCGAGCGCCCAGGGCGCCCATGAGGGTGAGCCCACCCCATGCCGCGGCCGGCACGGGGACCACCGCGACGCCCGCCAACTGGTCGTCCGGGTCCATGCCCGAATCGTCAAGCTGGGCGCTGAAGTAGAAGCTCGCGGGCAGGCCGGCCAGCTTGTCGAGCTTGACACGCAGCTCGATGGCGTCGCCGAAGGCCAGATCGTAATCGGCCGCGGAAAGCGCCACCGACTGCCAGTTCACGCCGTTGTGCTGCATCAGGCCGAGTATCGACGTCGAGCCGTCGGTCGCGGCGATCACGCGGTAGCCGGGCGTCGTGCCCGTATCGTCCAGGTAAAGCGTGGTGAACAGAATCGTCTGGCCGGCGATCGTGTTGACGCTGCCGTTCAGCGCCACCGGCGACGCCTGAACTTCCAGGCCGATGTGCAGGTAGCCGCCGACCGTGTCCAGGCCAAACCCCATCCGGGCGATGTCGAGATTGCTCTGGTAGGCGACCTCGGGCGCGGCGTCGGTGATCACCGAGCTGTACTCGCCGGCCAGGAAGAAGCCGTCCACCGTGGCGGCCCGGGCGCTCAGGCCCAGCGAGCCGGCCAGCACGAGACTCAGCATCATCCGGTTCATGAACTTGCTCATTTCGTCTTTCTCCCGCCCCGTCGGGGCCGTTTCCCTGATGGGGCGGTGAAGCCCCTGATCGTTTTCGAGGCCGCCGGCTCGCTCGCCGGCTCTCACAGGGCCGGTCAGGCGTCCAAGGCGGCGCGCCGCGATGTCTCGCGGTCCGGTAGATTTACCCCGCCAGCGACCGCGGCCCACCGATGGAGGCGAAAACCGCCCCAGTCCGGCCCGGCGGTTTTCAGTCTGTGCCGGCTGTTTCGCCTGTTTCAGCGACGAGCCTCTCCGGACAGGCCCCACAGGCTGTGAGGGGGGCGAAGGGAGCATGGCCGCATGGGCGGCGGACCTGATCTGACGTACCCTGTGAAGGCAAGACCTGGCGTTCAGGAGGCCCCCATGCCCGATCCGAACACCCCGGCTGCGGCGATACTCCCACCGGCCGACCCTTGTGGCGGCTTGGATGGTGGGGCGCAGTTATCGGACGATGCCGCGCTGCTCGAGGCCCTGCCCGCCCTGGTCGACCGCCTGCACCAGCGGATTCGCCGGCGGATTGTCGGCCAGGACCAGGCCCTTCGCGTGCTCCTGGCGGCTGTCCTGGCCGAGGGGCATGTGCTGCTGGTCGGCGTGCCGGGCCTGGCCAAGACCCTGTTGGCGCGGGCCCTGGCCGAGGCGCTGGGCTGGCGCTTCGGACGCATTCAGTTCACCCCCGACCTGATGCCATCGGACGTCACCGGCAGCGAACTGCTGAGCGAAGACCCCGCCACCGGCCAGCGGACGATGCGCTTCGTGCCCGGCCCGGTCTTCGCCAACCTGCTGCTGGCCGACGAGATCAACCGCACCCCGCCGCGCACCCAGGCGGCCCTGCTCGAAGCCATGCAGGAACGCTGTGTCACCAGCCTCGGCCAGTCGCACCCGCTGCCCAGCCCGTTCGTCGTCGTCGCCACGCAGAATCCCATCGAGCAGGAAGGCACCTACCCGCTGCCCGAAGCCCAGCTCGACCGTTTCATGTTCAGTCTGACGCTCGACTATCCCACGCTCCAGCAGGAGCGCGCGATCGCCGCGCGGCGCGACGCGGCCGCGATGACGCCGCCTGCGGATGAGGGGCGGCCGTCGGACCACATGGCGGTGATCCGCGGGTTGCAGAGGCTGGTCGATCGTGTGCCGCTGGCCGCACCGGTGCGCGATGATGCTGTCGCCCTGGTGCGGGCGACGCGGCCGCGGGATGCGACGGCATCCGAGAGCGTTCGTCGAAACGTGCTGTGGGGCGCCGGCCCGCGGGCGTCGCAGCACCTGGTGGCCGCGGCGCGGGCCTTGGCGCTGCTGGACGGCCTGCCCGCGCCGGCCTGCCGGCATGTCCGGGAGGCGGGGCCGTGGGTGCTCACGCATCGGCTGGTGCTTTCCTACGAGGCGGCCGCTGAAGGCGTCGACGCGGCGGCCGTGATGCGCCACGTGCTCGATGCGATCCCGCAGCCCGCCTGAACCAGGTGTGCGGCGCTCAACGCATCGTGTGGAAGCGAACGCATGAACCCGATGGCGTCCGTACCCGACCTGCTCACGCCCGGCGAACGCAGCCGATTGGATCGGATCGCGCGAACCCTGGCGGGGCGATCCAGCGCCCACGAGACCGGCGGCCGCGCGGGCATGCACCCCTCTCACCTGCCCGGGGACGGCGTGGCCTTTGTCGATCGCCGCCGCTACGAACCTGGCGATGACCCGCGGCGCATCGACTGGCGTCTGCTGGCCCGCACTAATCGCATGTATATACGCCGTTTTGAGCGCGAGGCCGACCTGGACATCGCCCTGGTGCTGGACAGCTCCGGATCCATGGGGTTTTCCGGCCTGGAGCCGGCGGCGCCGGGTGAGCGTGCCAAAGGCGACGAGGCCTTGCGCCTGGCGGCCGGCATCGTCCACCTCGCACGCCGCCGTCGCGATCGGGTGACGATGACGCGGACCGACGGCCGATCCCTAGGCGAAGCGATCGCGAAAGTCGTCGGCCGCGGGCCACGCCATGCGGCCTTGGTTGTTTTCAGCGATTTTCTCGATCCGATCGCCTCATGGCGTTCGGCCGTCGCATGGGCCGCGGGCCGCGGCGCGTCGGTGCGGCTCTGGCAGGTGCTCACCGCCGATGAACTGCGCCTGCCGCGCGCCGCGCCGCGCGGCGTGCGGGCGATTCTCGATCCCGAAACCGGGCGCGGCCCGCGCGTCGACCTCGCCGCGGTACGCGACGCCTATGCGGCCCGGATGCGGCGGTTCGTGCATGCGTGCCAACTCGCCGCCGGCCAGGTCGGCGCCCAGCATCGGCTGCATCGCGTGGGCGATGATCTGGTGGACGCGCTGGCCGCGTGGTTGGGCGCGTCATGGCGGCCGACACGACGCGCCGGGATCACGCGAAAGGCGGATGAGCCATGCTGAGGGCCGTCGCCACCGCCTGCGTGCTGGCCGCGGCGCCCGCCGTGGCGGGACCACTGGTCTGGGATCGACCGGCGATGCTCGCGGCTCTGCCGCTGGCGCTGGCGCCGTTGCGGCTGGCGCATCGCCGCGTACTGGCGCGCCCGCCGATTCTGCTGCCGACGGCGGAACTGTTACACGGGTTGCGCTGGCATCGGCGCGGTCGGGCGGACCGGCTGTTGACGGCGGCGCGGATGGTCCTGCTGGCGGCGGTGGTGTGCGCGTTCGCGGGGCCGACGTGGCGCGCCGGGCAGGCCCCAACGACCCGATTGCCGGCCTCCGCGACGGACGCTTCGTTGCGCGCGCCAGTGGTCGATGAGCCCGCGCAAAACGCTCCAATCCTCATCATCGGCTCGCGCGGCTCGATGACCAGGCCGTCGGTCGCCGATCTGCTCGCGCACGCCCTGGCCGCGGGCCAGCGCTGGACGGTTCGTCGTCTCGATCCGCAGGAGGTGATGGCGGCCGATCTTAGGCAAGCCGGACAGGTGTGGTTCTCCGACGATCTCGAAGCGGACGCGAACACACGAGCGGCTTTATTCGCGGCGGTGCGGCAGGGCGGCTCTCTGGCATGGGTCGCGCACAACCCGCGCACAACTTCGGCTCGAGAGGCCGCCATCGTGCGCCCGCACGCGGCTGCGGACACGGTGCTCGTCGCCACGGCGCAACGCGACCTGAGAGAGGGTCTGCCCGCCGTGAGTCCGCTGGCGCCGACCGGTTCGGCCCTGTCGTCGCGGCTGGCCGCCGCGATGGCGCAGGCGATCGTCCTACCGCGCTGGCACACCCGCGCCGGCGCCGATGCGACGGTTCACCTGGAACTGGTCGACGGCCAGCCGGTGGTGGCCGAGAGTCGGTGGGGGCGAGGCAGGATCCTCGTGATCGCGCTCGATTTGTCGTGGCGGCCCGATGACGTGCCCGCGGCCGATCTGCCGCGACGCGGCGTGTTCGCGTGGTTCGTGCAGGAATTGGCGGATCACCTGGCGGTCGCGCCACGACTGGACGCCGACGACGGGCCGGTTGCACCGGCGCGGGAGGCGGTGGCGGCGCCGCGGCCGCTTCATGGGGCGTTGCTGCTGGCCGCGGCCTTCGCATGGTGCGTCGAGCGACTGCTTTCAATGGCCGATGGCGCGGCGAGGCCTGAGCGATGAACGCTTTCTTCGGCGAGTTTGCGTGGAGTCCGCTGGCGCCGTGGTGGGCGCTGACGGCTGTGGCGTGCCTGGCGGCTGCGCTGCTCGGGTACGGCTGCATCAGGCGGGCACGGCGTGTGGTTCCGACGGTGCTGGCGGCGGTGACGATGGCGGGGTTGCTGCTGCTGCTCATGAATCCGGTGCTGGTGCGGCGGGGGCCGGTTGAGGCGCGGCCGCGCGCGGCGGTGATGGTCGATACGTCGGCGTCGATGCGGACGGCGGACGTCGGCGGCCGTGAGCGTCTGGCCGTGGCCCGGGAGCAGGCGACGACACTGGCGCAGGCGCTGGCCGACAACGCTGATGTGTCATGGTGGTCGGTGGCGACGCAGGTGCGGCCGCTGGACGCCGACCGGAAAGGCCGCGACGAGGGCGGCACGCATCTGGACGCCGCGATCTCGCACTGGATGTCGAGGTGGGCCTCCGCGTCGGGTGTTGGCGGCGATGTGCTGGTTCTGTTGAGCGACGGTCACGACACGCAGGCGGGCGCGTTGAGCCTCGCAGCGGCCGTGGCGCGGCAGGCGGGCGTGCGGGTATGGACGGTCGCGCTGGGGCGGACGGATTCCCGCCCGCGCCTTCGCATCGATCAGCTCACGACGCCGACGTTACTGCGGACCGGCGAGCGAGGCGTGCTTGAGCTTGATGTGCGGCGGACCGCGTCGTGCCCTGAGGAGCTGACGCTGCTCATCACCACGTCGTCGGCCGATCACGCGGGTTCGCACCGTTGGGTCGGCCGTTTCGACGCGGGCCTGACGCGGGCGCGGTGGCAGGTTCCCATCGGGCCGTTCAACGCTGGCGGCGAGTGGGAAGTGCGCATCGAAATGGATGACGCGGCGGCAGGTGAAGCGGCGACTTCGCCGGTGCAGCTTGCAGGTGGTCCGGTGGTCCTGTTTCTGCCGGTGGCGTGCGATCCCCTGAACATCCTTTGGCTGCAGGGCGAGGTGGATTGGGATAGTCGATTCGCCGCCATGGCGATGGCCGGTCGGTCGGACCTGCGTCTTTCGGTGATGAGCGTCCTGGGCGAGGGGCGTGGCGAGGCGGCATCGGCCGCACGCGCGTCGGATGTGGACGTGCTGGTGCTGGGGCGCCGATCGGCCGGCCTCTTGTCCCAGGCCGCGTGGGCGGCCGTGCGCCGGCGGATCGACAGCGGGGTGTTGTCGGTGCTCGTTCTGGACGTCGACGCGGCGAGGGCGCTGCGCGTGGGTGGACGGGTCGTGAATGATGCGGCGGATCGCGATGGCGAGGCGGCGACGTCATCGGCGATGGTCTGGACACCCGCCGGTCGGCGGCACCCGCTGGGCGTCGCGCTGGAGCAGCGCTTTGCGCAGCTTGTGGATCGGCTGCCGGTTGGCGTGGATCGTGCGGCGGCAGCGGCGTACGGGGGCATCGTCCTGGCGCGTCGGGGGCAGCGGCCGGTTCTGGTTGAGCATGCCGTGGGACGGGGGCGCGTCCTGGTGTTATCGGCGTCCGAGTTGTGGCGGTGGCGTTTCCCGCAGGGCGGGGAGGCGGGTGAAGATGCATTCGACCACGCGCATGCGGACCCGCGTGGCGCGTTTTTCGAGGCGTTCTGGGCAGGCCTGCTGCTGTATGCGGGCGCGGGCGAGCGATTCGACGCCAGCGCTGATGTAGCCATCGAGCTGGATCACCCGGTGGTCCGTATGGGCGAGAGGGTGGCGGTTGAGGTCAGGCGTCGGGACGCGGCGGCAGACGAGCGGGTCGAATTGACCTGGCGGCAACCCAGCGGCGCCCGGCATCGCGTGGACCTGTCGCCCGGCGAGGAGGCGGATGCAATGCCGCCGGTGCGCCGCTTGACCGGCGTGCTGCGGCCGACGGAGCCGGGAGTGCATGTGCTGACCGCCCGCATCGCCGATCAGCCCGCCGAGGCCGCGGTCCGGCGCCTGGCGGTTCGCGATGATGACCTGGAGGACTTTGACGTCTCGGCCCGTTCGGAAGTTTTGGCGCAGCTTGCGGCCGACACGGGCGGCGACAGGCTGTTTGTGGAAGGCGGCGGGTCGGCGGCGGGGCCATCGGCATGGGGCCAGGCGCTGGTGCGGCAGGTGAGCATTGTCGGCGGCCGGCCGCTGCTGATGCGGGGGTGGGTGCTGGGCCTGTGGTGTGTCGTGGTGATCGGCGGCTGGATGATCGACGGCCAAGCCGGGTGGCGCGCCGGGTCGATGGACGCGAAATCGCGGGGTGGAAGGGGGCCGACATGAGCAAGCCCCTCGCGTCATGGCCGGCATGGTTCGCGCACGTCGAGCGGATCGAGCGGCGGCGGCGCCGGCGTCGTCGACTCGGCCTGGGGATGGGCGGCATGGCGGGGATTCTGCTGGCGGGGATCGTGATCGACGGTTACTGGCCGCTGCCGATGGCGGGCTTATTGCTGGTCGACGCGGCGCTGCTGGCGGTGGGGGCGGGCATGCTCGCGGCCATGCGTCGACCCAGGCTGGATCGGTGGCGGCGGGCACGGCGGATCGAGCAAAGTCTTGGTTGCATGGACCAGACCTTGAGCAATGCGGTGGCCCTGGCCGACGACGCGGAGGCGGGCCGCGGGGCTGTCAGCGGGGCGCTGCGGGATCGGGTGAACAGGCGGGCTGATGCGATGGTGGGTGGCTTGGCCCCGGCGCGATGGGCCGGCGGTTCGCGGGGCGTGTGGGCGATGGCCTGGAGTGCGGCGGCGCTTGGCGTTGCGCTGGGCGTCTGGGCGTGGCGGCTGGACATGGCGGGCGCCGCGCTGGCGCGGCTGGCGCGGCCGTGGGCGGCGTTGCCGCCGTACGCGGTGACGCAGGTGGAGCTGGTCGTGGACGGCGCGACGCCGCTGGAAGGTTCACGGGTGCGGGTGACGGCCCGTGTGCGGCCGGCGGCGGTCGAGGCGGCGATGCTGTTGATCGAGGAGGAGGGTCAGCGCACGGACATGCGGCCGATGTCGCGGCGGGCCAGTGGGCAGAGCACCGGCGGCGACGGGAACGCGGCGATGTTTGACGCCCGCGTGGCGGTGGGCCGCAGAGCGATGCGCCTTGCGGTGGCGGCGGGAGATGGCCGCAGCCGCTGGGTGCGCCTGGAACCGGTGGCGGTGCCGCGTCCGGCGCGCCTGCTTGGGCGCGTGCAGCCGCCGGTGGGGATGGGGCTGCCCGCCCGGCTTCTGGCGCTGGGCGAAGCACCCGCGCCCGCGCCGCCGGACTCGGTGGTGGCTGTGACGATGATCGCGGATCTGCCGCTGGCGGGCGGGACGGCCCAGTGGCGGGACGAGGCGGGCGTGACCGAGGCGATCGCGCTGACGCCGGACGGCATGGGCGGGCTCGCGGGTCAGTTTGTCGTGGCGCGATCGGGTCGCCTGCGTGTGGAGGCATGGGATTCGCGGGGTGTGCGTATGACGCCGGGCGTGGAGGCGGTGATCACGGCGGTGGCGCCGGGTAAGCTTGCGGAGGCCGATGGCCGCGTGAACCGCGAGACAGGTGGGGCGGACGGGTCGACTGGCGCGGGCGGGGGGTCGGGCGGAGGGCGGGCCCCGGCGGCGGGGTCGTGGGAGGATGAGCAGACGCTGGCGACGGTGGGGCAGGCGGGCGTGTTCATCGGCGGGAGTGGTGGGGCCAGTCGGTCAGCGGACGATGGGGGGGCGCCTGGGGGCCCAGCGTCGGCAGCGCCCCTAAAGTATCGGGACGCGGTGGCGGCGTATGCATCGTGGGCCTCGGGTTTGGCTTGGTCGCGGGACGGGGATCAGACGGCGAAGCAGGAGCAGGAACGTGAGCGGACTCCGTGATGGTTGGCTGCGTGCGGGCGTTTGGGTGGTGATGCTGACGGCCATGACCTTGGCCGCGGGTCGTGCGGCGGCGCGCAGCGAAGGTGAGGCGGCGGAGGTCGCAGCGGCGGGCGTTGCGGAAATGACATCGGACGAGCCGGCGCCGACGACCCAGCCGGCGTTGGCCGTCGCCCTGTGGCGATGCGAATTGGCGACGACGGGCCAGTGTTTTTCGGGCGGGTTTCTGGCCGATGCACGGCGGCGAGGCGGCGTGCATGTGGCCCCGGTGTTCACCGACGTGCGTCTGGGCGAGGCGGAGGTGTTCGACCATCCGCTGGCGGTGCTGTCCGGTGATAGCCCGCTGTTGCTGACCGAGACCGAGACGCTGCATCTGCGGCAGTTCATCGAGGCGGGCGGGTGCCTGATCGCGTCGGCCAACTGCACCAGCGAGGCTTTCGACGCGAGCTTTCGCGGGCTGATCGGCGCGCTCTGGCCGCGGGCGGCGTTGACCCGGCTGGGGCCCGATCACCCGGTCTTTCACGGCGTCTATGAAATCGACGGCCTGCGCGGGCAGAAGGTGGGCGGGGATCCGCACCTGCTGGGCCTGGAGCTTGGAGGGCGGCTGGCGGTGCTGTACGCGCCCAACGGCCTGAACGCGACGGGTGAGCTTGGCCGCGAGTGCTGCTGCTGCGGGGGCGACGAACTGGCCAACGCCCGGCCGGTGCTGGTGAACACGCTGGTATGGGTGCTGACCGGGGAGGGCGCGGCCGTGGGAACCGATGGATCAGCCGTCGCGCCGTCCGCTGACGAATCCGGCGATGAGCGCGTTCACGAGGATGCCGGTCAGGTCGCGGCCCCATGAGGCGGCCCGGCCCGGCGTGACGTTCCAAGGCGCGGACGCATCCGTTGCCGGTTCGCGGCGAAGGTATTTGCTTGCGGGGCCGCAGGGGATGCGGTAACGTGGGTTGGTCGACGGTTGCGCGTCTCGATTCCAGAGGCGCCTCGTCGATGTGTTCGGCCGACGGCGCTGACGCGGAACATTCCAGGGGCTCGAGCAAGGGAGTGCTCGATATGCAAGCGCTTGAACGGAATCGGCTGCAGAGCTTTCTTTACGCGCGTGATGTGACCGAGCGCAGCCTTCTGTTGATGTACTACGCCGACCAGTTGACGCCCCAGGAGATCAGCCTGGTGATGGACCTGCCTTTGGGCGAGGTGGTGCGTCGCCTGGCGTCGCTGATCGCCGCCGCCCGCGCGGCCCTGACGGATGCGACGGGTGACGAGGTGCTGGTGGCGTGAGGGCGCGGGCGGGGTCGTCGATCGCCCGGGCTGCGGTCGGTCTTCTTTGACGCCCATGCAAACGATATCGGGACGCTGTCGGCGGCAGTTGCGGTCGCCGCGGTGGTGGCGTACAAGACGCACGAGCGGCGCGGCGTGGGCGTTGCGGCGTCTGCTTTGGCGAGGACGTACGACCATGTCCAAGTGTGCGACACCGACGACAAAGACGGCCTCTCTTTGCGCGATGGAGGAGAGCGGGCTGGTGGCGATCATCCGTGCGGACAGCGGCGAGGCGCTGTTGAAGATCTTCCGGGCTCTGCATGAAGGCGGCGTCGTCGTAAGCGAGGTGACGATGACCACGCCCGGCGCGCTCGAGTCGATCGCCGAAGCCCGCAAGCTGCTGGGCACAGACGCGGTGATCGGGGCGGGCTCGATCCTCGACAGCGAGACGTGCCGCGCGGCCATCGACGCGGGGGCGTCGTTCATCGTTTCTCCCATCACCGACCTGGGCGTGATCCGCACGGCCCAGCGTTACGGACGACCGGTCATACCCGGGGCGCTGACGCCGACGGAGGTCATGACCGCCTTCCAGCATGGGGCCGACCTGGTGAAGATCTTTCCGGCCAACCATTTCGGGCCCAGATACATCAGCGATCTGCTGGCTCCGATGCCGCAGCTTCGGCTGATTCCAACGGGCGGCGTGAAGCTCGACAACATCCATGAATGGATCGGCGCTGGCGCGGCCGCGCTGGGCGTGGGTACGTCGCTGGTGCGCAAAGACCTGATCGCGGCCGGTGACTTCAAGGGTCTGGCGGAACTTGCGAGCCAATACGTCGCGGCGGTGCGTAAGGCCCGCGAGGCAAGCTGAGGTTTCTCCGAGCCGGGCTCCGTGAGCCCGGACCGGCGACCCCATCGCCGGCTCGGAATGCAATGGACCGCTTTGACATGCTGTGACCTGCTGTCATGCCCATCACACGCATCTGCATCACAGATCACGGGGCCGTCGCCGACGGCACGACGAACAGCGCGGCGGCCATTCAGGCGGCCATCGACGTTTGCGCGGCTGGGGGCGGCGGGTATGTCGAGGTGCCGGCGGGGCGATTCCGCACGGGGCCGATCGATCTGGCCGACCACGTGCTGCTCGATCTTGCGCCCGGCGCGGAGCTTCTGGCCAGTGAGAATGTCGATGATTACGGCCCGCGCCGGGAAGGCTCGAAGATGGCCCCGCGCGGGTTGATCGTGGCCGACGGCTGCACGGGCTGCGGTATCGTCGGCGAAGGCGTCATCGACGGGCGCGGATTGAGCTTCACCATTCCCGGCGCGTTCGGCATGGGCGGCGACTTCCATCTCCAGCGCACGCGGCAGGGCGAGGCGTACATGCGCGACGTGATGTTTCGCCCCGGTGATGGCCCGCTGGCCACGCGGCCGCGGCCGAGCGACATGATTCACTTCCGCAACTGCCGCGACATCACACTCCGCGGTGTGACCTTGCGGGACAGCCCGTTCTGGACCGTTCACATCGCCGACACCGACGGGGCGATCTGCCGCGGTCTGCGGATCCGGGGCGAGCTGGCTGTGCCCAACAGCGACGGCATTCACGTGACGGTCAGCCGCAACGTGCTCGTCACCGGCTGCGACATTCGCGGGGGCGACGATCCGATCGCCGTCACCGGCTTCGGTGAGCGGGCCAACGTCTGCCGCAACGTCATCGTCAGCGACTGCGTGCTGACGACGCGCTCGTGCGGGGTGCGCGTCGGCTACGGGCAGCATGATGTTGAGGATTGCCTGTTCAGCAACCTCGTGATCCACGGCAACCGGGGACTCGGAGTCTTCGTGCGCGACGCCGGCTCCGTACGCAACGTGCGTTTCGAGAACATCGTGCTGCACACGGCGCTGACGCGCGGAAGCTGGTGGGGCCGGGGCGAGCCGATTCACGTCTCGGCGATCACGCGCAACACCGACCAGCCGCTTGGCCGCGTCGAGAACGTGAGCTTTCGCGGGATCAGCGGCACGTGCGAGGCGGGCTGCGTGATCTACAGCGAGCCGGCCGGGCACGTGAGCGACGTCCGGCTCAGCGACGTCGATCTGCACCTGCGTGACAGCCCGCTGAACGCGGCCATCGGCGGCAACCTGGACCTGCGCCCAGTGCTGGATCCCGGCCGGGCCGTTTTCGCCCACGACCTGCCCGGTCTGCTTGCCGTCGGCGCGCGGGACCTGCGACTGGACAACCTGCGCCTGACGCGCGATGCCGATGTGCCCGCCTGGGTCACGGAACCGATCGCGCTGCGGGATTGTCCGGACGCGGCGTTTCACGAGGTGACGCAGGCGTGGTGAATCGGAGCGCGGCGCCAGGTTGGGAGTGACGCCGCAAACGATCATCGGAAAGCGAAATCTCCTTGTCCGGCCCTGAAGGGCTCGGCGTGGGGAGGCGACGTGGCGGCACCACACGGGACGTCACTTGTCTTCGTAGCTGAATTTCTGTCCGCCGACGGAAGCTTCATACATGAGGCCGCCTTTGGCCATGGTGAAGACGAGCACGCCGCTCTCGTAGTCGGCGTCGGCCGAAGCGCCGGCCGTCGCCGCCACGGCCGAGGCCTGGGCGGCCAGCGCGAAGTCGCCGGACTTGAAGGCGTCGAAGGCGGCGGCGTTCTTGAAGAAGATCACTTCGCTGTACGCCTGGCCGCCGAGCTGCAGGCCGATGGTGCCCTGCGACAGGCTGCAGTAGCCGACCATGCGGCCGTTGCGGTAAACCTCGCCGCGGCCGAACGCGCCGCCGATCCCGGCCGCCCCCTTGCCGACGCTGGGGAAAAGGGCGTAGGCATACTCGTTGTCGAAGAGCGTGCGCATGCTCGGGTCGGCTTCGAGGAAGGCGGCGCGGGCTTCGTTGACGGCCTGGTGCAGGTCGTCGCGGGCGCCCGGCGTCTTCGGGGCTGTCGAGCAGCCCGCCAGACTCACGGCAACCAGCAGCGCGAGGCTCAGCCGCACCGTGGCGGAGCGATGGGCAAGGCATGAAGCGTCATGCGGCATGATGTTCTCCAGCAGAGGGTGAAGGGGACTATCCAGATCGACGTTCAATTCGCAGGGAGCTGGACCGGCCAGTTGCTAAAATCATAGGGGTGTCGGCCCCACACTCCAATCCGGCGGCGAACAACCGGCGTCGCGCTCGGCGCGGGGTGCCGGGCTGGCTGCTGATCTCAGCGTTGGGGCTGGCGGCGGCGGTTTCGACGGGTCGGGCGGATGTGCTCGAACTGCACGACGGGGCCCGCTATGAAGGCCGTGTCATCGAGCGTGACGACGAAGTCGTTGTATTTGAGATCAACATCGGTGCGGTGCGTCTGGCGAGGCGATTCAACATCGCGCAGGTGCGATCGCTTCAGGTCGATGGCGCCGCGGCCGGCCACGGCGCCGGGCCACCTGCTCTGGCTGCGTTCGATGCCTCCGCGGCCGGTCCGGCTGACGTTGCCACGTCCACGCCGACCTACCTGCGCATTCCGTTGCACGGGGAGTTCGGCGCGGCGATCGACGGGCCGACGCTGGGGGCCTGCCTCGACCACGCCCGGCAGGTGGGCCCCGACGTGGTCGTGCTCGACATCGACAGCCCCGGCGGCGCGCTCGAGACGCTGGTGGACGTGGCCGAACGTCTGGGCCGCTTCAGCCGCGATACGTCGATCCCGCTGATCGCCTTCGTGAACAACGACGCTCTTTCGGCCGCGGCGCTGACCACGATGTCCGTGCCGACGATCTACGTCACGCCTGATGCGTCGCTGGGCGCGGCGCTGGTGATCAACGTCGGACCAGGCGGAGCCGTTTCGTCCGTGGCCGCGGGCGGCGACGTGGCGGAGAAGTTCCTGTCGGTCTTCCGCGCCCGGGTACGCGGCTGGGTGCAGCAGGCCGGCCACGACCCGCTGCTGTCCGAGGCGATGATCGACCCGAGCGTGGAGCTGGCGCTGGTCCACGGGCCCGACGGCGAGCCGCGCGTGCTGCGCGGGCCGATCGAGGCGCGCGACCTGCCGCCCGGCGATCTGCCCGAGTCGATCGTCGCCAGCGGCCGCCTTCTCACGCTCACGGCTCTTGAAGCCCAGCGCGTCGGTCTGGCCGACGGGGTGGTGGCCAACCTCGACGAACTGGGCCAGGCGCTGGGCTGTCCCGACTGGCGGCCGATCGATGATGAGGCGGCGCGGCTCATGGCCGAGCGCGCCGATCTGGTCGCTCGCGTGCAGGCTGACTATGAACGTTCGGCCAGGGGGCTGCTTACCACCTTCGGGCAACTGACCGACGGGTCGGCCGCGCAGTTGGGCGACTTTGAGCGCGGCATCACCGGTCTGCGCTCGCGCATCACGCGCATCGAGCGGCTCGTGGAGGAGCACCCCTTTCTGACGCCACGGGCCATGGCCGATTTTCCCAACGGGCTGGGCGGCCTGCGGCGTCAGTGCGACGAGGTTCTCGCCGACATCCGCCAGAAGCGGCGTGAATACATCCGGTCGCGTCAGTAGAGCGGTGAAGCGAGCGTGAGCGGCGGCGCCTGCGATCGTCCGAACTACCGCGATCGCGTTAAGATCAGCGGCCGACATACGGCCCTGTAGCCCAACTGGCAGAGGCAGGCGACTTAAAATCGCTCCAGTGCGGGTTCGACTCCCGCCAGGGCCATTGCGAGATCGCGACGACGGTGCGGGATGCGCCTGATCGCCAGGCCTGTTGCAGTTTGCCCCGGCGATCGTTCAAATGCCGCGATGCCTAACCGAGCCAGACGTTCCGCACACACCACCGACATGCGCAGTGTCACCGCGCCCCGGGGCTTTCTCGCGGCCGGGACGACCTGCGGCATCAAGCCCTCCGGCAAGCCGGACATGACGCTGATCGTTTCCGACCGCCCGGCGGTGGCGGCGGGAACCTTCACCCGCAACAAGCTGCCCGGCGCCCCGCTGGCGGTGACGCGCGATCACCTGCGAGGCCGCACGACGCGGGCGGTGGTGTGCAATGCCGGCATCGCCAACGACGCCACGGGGAAACAGGGTGTGGCCAACGCATTGCGCACCTGCGAGCTCGTCGCCGAGACGTGCGGAGCCGGGATGACCAGCGCCCAGGTGCTGGTCGCGTCGACCGGCGTCATCGGGCCGCAACTGCCGATGGACAAGATCGAGCGCGGCGTGCGCGACATGGCCGCGCATCTCAACGCGGGCCCCACCGCCGACGCCGCGGCCGCACGCGGCATCATGACCACCGATCTCACCCCCAAGTCGGCTGTGCATCGTTTCACGCTCGACGGCAAGCGGGTGACGCTCGGCGGCATCGCCAAGGGCAGCGGCATGATCGCGCCGAACATGGCGACGATGCTGGTCTTTCTTACCACCGACCTGGCCGTCGAGCGGGCCCCGCTGCGGCAGGCGCTCAAGGCGGCCGTCGGCGAGAGCTTCAACCGCATCTCGGTCGACGGGCACACCAGCCCCAGCGACATGGTGCTGCTGCTGGCCAACGGCGCGGCCGGCAACAAGCCGATCACCGCGGCCGACCTGCGATCGGGCGGCAAGCGGTTTCGCACGCTGCTCGAACACCTCACCGCGCTGTGCCGGGATCTTGCGTATCAGATCGTGGCCGACGGCGAAGGGGCGACGCGCATCTTCCGTGTGAAGGTGCGCGGGGCCGCCAGCGTGAAGGACGCTGACGCGGTCGGCCGCGTGGTCGTCAACAGCCCGCTGGTGAAGGCGGCCGTGCATGGCGGCGACCCGAACTGGGGCCGCATCGTTACCGCGGCCGCCAACAGTTCAGCCGCCCTCACGCCGGAAAAGCTCTCGCTCGCCCTCGGCGCTGCCGGCAAGAGTCCAGCCGTAGCCGGCAAGCCGATCACGGTCTTCCGCAAGGGCGCGCCCGTCGCGATGGACAAGCCGACGGTCAAGCGTCTGGGCAGGCTGATGACCGCGAAGGAAGTGATCTTTCACCTCGACCTGGGCCGGGGTCAGGCCGCGGCCGACTGGCTGGGCTGCGACCTGTCCAAGGAATACGTCCGTATCAACGCGGAATACACGACGTAGGCGACGAACGAATCGGCGAGTCATCGGCCATACACGGCGTGCACAACGAGCCGCGAGCGTCAGCGAGTGGTCGGATCCGGATTGACCGCCGCAGCCAGAGCCCGTTTCTCGGGCCGTCACTCGCAACGAGCAGGCAGACCGCTCCCTCACGGTCGCGGCTCGTCGTGACGACGATTGCCGGCGATGAATGGTGCTGGTTGACGGCAGGCGCCGCCGCTAGCCGCCCGCTCCGCCCGGTCGTATCATGACGCGGATGAGCACCGCCACCGATACCGATCGTCACGTGATCGCCGCCCTCGTCACCAATGAGCCGGGCGTGCTGTCGCAGATTGCCGGCATGTTCGCGGCCCGCGGGTTCAACATCGACTCGCTGGTCGTCGGCCGCACCGAGAACCCCGAGCTGTCGCGCATGACCATCGTCGTGGCCGGCGACGCGGCGGTGCTCGAGCAGGTGCGCAAGCAGCTTCAGCGGCTGGTGTCGGTGGTGAAGGTCGTGGACTACAAGGACGTGCCTTACGTCGAGCGCGACCTGATGATGGTGCAGGTGTCGACCAAGGGGCCTGGGGGTCACGGCGGGGCGGGGCAGGATGCGGGAAGCGAGGCCCACGGGCGGGCGCGATCGGAGTTGATCGAGCTGGCCAATCTGTTTCGCGCGAAGATCGTGGACGTGGCCAGCGACCGTCTGATGATCGAGCTGGCCGGCACGGAAGACAAGATCGAGGCTTTCATCCGCTTGGTGCAGCCGTACGGCGTGGTGGAGCTGGCGCGAACAGGGGTCATCGCGATGCTGCGCGGCGACGCGGGGTCGGGCAAGACCAGAGCAGGGGCCAAGCCTGGCGGCAAGGCGACGCCGACGGTGGATGCGGCCGACCTGCCTCCGGGCTGAGGCACCCGTCCAGCGCCGACGCGCGTGAAGCCGGTGCCGAACCCGGTCATGAGTAGCTCAACGCGGCACGGTCATCGAACCGATAGTACGCAAGACGGACCACGGCCCGCGCCGTCGGCCACCACGGTGCTTATCGCCTGCCCATTGCGGATGCGGATTTACCCATGACAGACCAGCGTCTGACCCTCGCCCACGTCACCCACGAGGCGGTCGAGCATCTCGGGGGCATCGGCACCGTGCTTCAGGGCATGATGACCAGCCCGGTCTATCAGAAGCAGGTCAAGCGTTCCATCCTCGTGGGCCCGTCGGCCAATCACATGTCGACCGACGCCGAGTCGCGGCTGGGTGCCCACGGCAAGGTGCTTTACAGCTCGGTGGACGCGATCGACCGCAGCGGGCTGGCCCACAAGTTCCGCCCGATCGAATGGGCCTTCAACGTGGCGATCACCTACGGCACGCGGCGCTACGAGATGCCCGGGGAAAGCCGCACCGGCGAGGCCGAGGTGCTGCTCATCGACGTTTTCCGGTTCAATCCCGATCGGCTGAACATCTTCAAGCTGCGGCTGTGGGAGTCGTTCGGCATCGACTCGGGCCGGTACGAGTCGGCCTGGGACTATGAGGAGTACGTGCGCCTGGCCGAGCCGGCCTACTACGCCATTCTCGCGCTGCTCGGCGACGACCCGAATCCGTGTGTGCTCTTCAGCCACGAGTTCATGGGCATGCCGGCCGCGTTGCAGGCGATCCTCGACGGCCAGCAGCGCTTCCGCACCGTTTTCCATGCCCACGAGTGCGCCACAGCCCGCCGTCTGGTCGAGGATCATCCCGGCCACGACACGATGTTCTACAACGTGCTGCGCCAGGCGATGGCCCGCGGTCAGAGCGTTGAGGACGTCTTCGGCGATCAGAGCCACCTGCTGCGGCATGCGCTGGTGAGCCGTGCCCACCTGCTGGATGGCGTGGTCGCGGTCGGCGACTGGACGAAGGAAGAGATGCGTTTTCTCAGCCCGCGGTTCGACGACAAGCCGATCGACCTGGTCTACAACGGCGTGCCGGCCATGCATGTCGACCTGGACAGCAAAACGGCCAGCCGGCGGATGCTCATCGATTACACGAACACGATTCTCGGCTACCGGCCGGACGTGGTGATGACGCATGTCACGCGGCCGGTCATCAGCAAGGGCCTGTGGCGCGATCTGAAGGTCTGCCATGAGATGGAGCGGCTGCTGGCGGCCGACGACAAGACGGGTGTGCTCTACATCCTGACCAGCGGCGGGGGCGTGCGGCGGCAGCAGGACGTGCTGCGCATGGAGCAGAGCTACGGCTGGCCGGCGGCGCACCGCTTCGGCTTCCCCGACCTGGTGGGGCCAGAGACCGACCTGTGGCGCGACATCGACGCCTTCAACGCCGGCCACACGCGGATACAGGCGGTGCTGGTCAACCAGTTCGGCTGGTCGCGGTCGCGCATCGGCAAACGGCTTCCCGAGAACATGGATATCGCCGATCTTCGCCGGGCCACGGATGTCGAATTCGGCATGGCGACCTACGAGCCGTTCGGCATCAGCCCGCTGGAGCCATTGGGCAGCGGCGCGGTGTGCGTGATCTCGAACGTGTGCGGCTGCAAGGGCTTTGTCGATCACGTGGCCAACGGCTCGGGCGAGCCGAACGTCATCGAGGCCGACTTCACGATGCTCGACCATCCGCGGACGATCGACGAGCTGCTTCGTATGGACCGGCGTGAGCGGGACGCCATTGAGCAGAAGGTGGCCGGCGAGGTGGCCAGGCGGGTGTATGACGCCTTGCCCCGCGATGACCAGCAGCGTCGGCGGCTGATCGAGGGTGGCCAGGCCCTGGTGGCCCGCATGGGCTGGGACCAGGTGCTCGAAGAGGGGCTGCTGCCGCTGCTGCACCGGCTGGTGGCGTCGACCAACGGCGTGGCGGTGTGAGGGGCTGGATTCTGCGGAGCGGGTGCAAGCCGGCGGGGTAGGTCGACCCCGTGGAACGGGATGACTACAATAGTCGGCCCCGCAGGGCGGCCGCGGCTGACCGCTCATGGAGCCCGATGGCCGGTGCGTGCCGGCGGCCAAGGCTCCGATGACTTGCTCCACTGAGGCCAGCACCATGTTTCGCAAGATGATGCGCGCCAAAATCCACCGGGCGACGGTGACGTTCGCCAACCCCGACTACGTCGGCTCGATCACCATCGATGCCGACCTGCTTCGGGCCGCGGACATCCGACCCAACGAGGCGGTGCACGTGCTGGACATCGACAATGGGGCGCGGTTCGAGACCTATGTGATCCGCGGCGAGGCGGGTTCGGGGGTCATCGGCATCAACGGGGCGGCCGCCCGACTGACCGACGTGGGCCACAAGGTCATTGTCGTGGCGTACGGCCTGCTCGACGAGGCCGTCCTGGACGAGCATGTCGGCCGCGTCATCGTGGTCAACGAGCACAACCACATCGCCCAGCGGCTGACCTATGACAGCCGTCATCACCCGGCCGACGAGCCCGCCGCGGTGTGAGCAGCGGCCCGTGCCGCTGGTCGCCGGCTTCTGGATGCACATTACGGCGGATGGCAGGGGGGGATGGCACGCTCCAGACGCTACACTGGGGCGATCGGTCCGCATCGTCCCGCTTTCGTCTCCGTGTGGTCGCGATCCGCCCATGGCCAAACGCCTTCGCCTGAGTCTGGCCAACAAGTGCCAACTGCTGTTCGGCGCCGCGGTGCTGCTGATCCTCGCGGCGGCGTTGTCCGTGCCGTGGCATCGCATGCAGACACTGGTGACCGAGGGCCAGGAGGAGACGGCCCGGAAGCTGGCGGACGCCTGGCTCAACGGCAAGATCGAACTGGGCTCGGAGCTGGCGCCTGTCGAGCAGTTGCGTCCGATCGAGGCGGCCGCCCCCGAACAGGGCCTGATGCTCACGCTCATCGACCGCGATGAGTTCGATCTGGCCGCCGGCCGCAGCGCGTTTCTCGCACGGGCCATCCAATTGTTCCAGACACGCGAGGATCGCCAGGAAATGTTCGAGCCAGGCGAGAAGGTGCGCGATCGGGCCGTCTTCCGCTACGCCCGGGCCATCCGACGCAGCGACTTGTCGCGGATCCGCAGCGGCGCGGCGGTGCGGTTCGATTCGGCCGTCGAGTCCACCGCCCTGGCCGATCCGGTGGAAATGGTTCTGCTGCTGCAACTGCGCACCGAAATCGTCGCCCGGCAGCTGGTGCGCAACCGCGTTTACATCGTCGCGGCGGGTCTGCTGGCAGGCCTGCTGGCCATCGCGGTGTTCTACTTCATTACCATGCGGATCATTCTTTCGCCTGTGCGCGTGCTGCGCGACACCGCCGCCCGCGTGTCGGACGGCGACGTGGCCATCCGTTCGGACATCAATACCGGCGACGAGTTCGAGCAACTGTCGGACATGTTCAACACGATGCTCGAATCGCTCAAGGCCAACGAAGACAAGCTGCGGTCGGTCAACAAGAGCCTGGACCTGAAGCTCGGCGAGCTGGCGGAGAGCAACATCGTGCTGGATGAGGCCAACAAGCTCAAGAGCGAGTTTCTGGCCAACGTGTCGCACGAGCTGCGCACGCCGCTGCATTCGATCATCGGCTTCGCCGAGGTGTTGCAGGAGACGCTTGAAGGGCGGACGGGTCCGGTCGATGAAAAGCGTCAGCGTTACATAGGCAACATCATCACGTCCAGCCGGCGTCTGCTGGACCTGATCAACGACCTGCTGGACCTGGCGAAGATCGAGGCCGGCCGCCTGGAGGTGCACCTGAGCCCCCTGTCGGTACCCGACACCACCGAGGCCATGATCAACCTCATCCGCCCGCAGGCTGAGAAGAAGGGCGTGACGCTGCGCCGCAAAGTCGCGCCGAGCCTGCCCGTGGTGCAGACCGACCCGGGAAAGGTGCAGCAGATTCTGTTCAACTTCCTGTCCAACGCGGTGAAGTTCACGCCGCCGCAGGGCGCGGTGACCATCAGCGCGGCCGCAGAGGGCGCGGGCGACGGCGTGCAGAGCGCGGCGTCGGGGGTGCGCATCGCCGTCACCGACACCGGGCCGGGCATCGCGGCCGAGGACCATCAGCGCATTTTCGAGAAGTTCGTTCAGCTCGACGACACGGTGACGCGCGAATTCGGCGGCACAGGTCTGGGCTTGACCATCAGCCGCGACCTGGCCAGGCTGCTGGGGGCGAAAATCGTGGTGGACAGCGATACGGGTCGAGGCGCCACCTTTGCCCTGGTGCTTCCGCTGACGCCGCCGGCCGCCACAGCCGCGCTCATGCCCGACGCGCCCCCCGCCGCGGACGCTGCCGCGCGCCACTGATCGGGCCGCCGCCCCATCACGGTCGGGCGAGCCGTGCCCCTGGTGGCTGCCGGTCGTCCAAGGCTCGCATCACGCCTGTGAGAACCTCATCGAGTCGGCGGCGAGCCACGTCCATGTCCGTGGCCTGCGTCGGCGCATCCGCAGGGGCCAGCGGCGTCGAAACGCGAATCAGGCGACCGGCCATCGCTTGGCCGCGCAGGGCCCGCGCGGCCATCCGCGCGTGCTGGACGGTGAAGTTCGGCGTCGTCCGGCCCGCACACGCGTACACATAGCGATACAGCACACGCACGCCGGCATGGGCGACCAGCAGTTCGGTCACCGCCGTTCCCTCGGTCGTGAGCTGTTCGCTGCGCTCGATCAACGCATCGCCTCGGCCACCCAGACAGACTTCCGGCGGATGCAGCATGTCGCGTCGTCCCCCCGTCTCGATCAGCAGTGCGTCGACACCTGGCGCGCCGAAGCGCTGATACGACCAGCGTCCGGACGCCAGCCAGCGGCGGGTCGCCTGGTCGATGGGCAGAGGTCGGCCGACCACCCATCGGCCGTCGAGATTCAGCGCGACGCCGGGCATGAGCAGCGGGGCGGCTGACGTCGGCGCATCGCTTCGCACAGCCGAAACCCCGCCGCTCAAGTTCATCGAGACCAGCATGGAGAGGGCGAGGACGGTCACGACGGCCCACGGTTCGAGCCGTGGCGCGGGCCGGTGCGCGTCGGGCGGCGCGGAGGCGGGTGCAACGTCGGCGGGTCTGCGAACGGCCGCCATGGCTCGCTCGATCAGCGTCAGGATCATCAGGGCGATGAGGAACAGAGCTGGCCCCGTCCAGTCGTGCAGCCAGCCGCCCTCGCTGGCGACGTCCACGCCCCAGCGCCCCGCGCCCGCGATGAGCACCGCCACACGCAGCACGTTCAGCGCGACCGCGAGGGGTAGCGCCGTCAGCAGCAGGACGACGCAGCGCCAGCCGCGCAGCCGGCACAGCGCGGCGAAAAGCGTGGCCGTGAACAGCATCGCCACCAGACTGCGCAGGCCGCTGCATACGCTGCCGATCAGCAGGGCGCCGTGGCTTTCGGCTCCCGTCGCGGTCGGCGCTGCGAGGAGAACGTAGCTGCCGTGTCGCGCGATCCCGCCACGGACCCATGGTTGGGCCAGCCCCATCGCGCCGTCGATGGCGATCTGCTTGAGCGTCAGATTGAGTTGCGCGATCCAGGCCATCGGCCACGGCACGGCCAGCGCCGCGACCGCCAGGGCCCAACCGTAGCGTTTCAGTTCACGGATGCCGCCGATCGCCAATGCGATGCCCGCCAGGGCGGCGATCATCGCGTATGCGGACATGAACGTCACTCCCGCCCATCGGGACAGGCTGTGCACGGCCAGCGCGATCAGCAGGAGCAGCCAGCCCGCCAGTCGCGGCAGACGGGCGGTGGGTGCGGCAGCGAGTATGTCGGCGGTGCGTGAGCGTCTGGCCGCCCGCCACGCCAGGAACACCGCCGCGACGACAGCCCATAAGCCGTGGGCGAAGTACGAATCTCCCCCCAGCAGTCGCTGACGCAGCGGCTGATCGGTCATTTCCCACGCGGGAAACCAGCGATGCCACATTTCGATGAAAGTGCCCGCCCACAGCCCCATGATGAGCGCGGCGGCAGCGAACGTCGCCGCGACGAGCGACGCGCTCGATCGACACGACCAGGCGGTGGCGCGGTGCTTCACGGGATGCCGCTGACGATGTGGGGACCGACGATCTTGGTGACCCAGACGGGCAACTTCCGCCACAGGGCGATGCGGCGGCGGTACGCGGGGTTATCCGGCCGCAGTTGCCCGATCCGCCCTTCGCGGACGTAATACTGCCAGATGGTGGCCTGCGGCTTGGCGCCCCACTGTTTCTTGAAGCGGTAGGTGCCCGAGTCCTCGCTGCTGCGGCCGAAGTCGAACAGCCGGCTGCCGCGCTGATGGGCTCGCAACAGCAGGCGGTGGTACATCCACATATTGGCGTTGGTGTGGTTGAACGTCCGCAGGCACGATGCCGAGGGCACGGCCGTGGTGGCGGGCTCGGCGGCGGCGCGATGATGGGTGAGCAGCGCACCGGCGATGGCCTGGCCATCACAGGAAACGACCGCGAGCTCGGCGGCTTCGAAGGTTTTGAGGATGCTGGCGAACAGCCGGCGCGGATAGACCGGCGTTCCCAGGTCGCGCATATTGACGGCGAATACGCGGTAGAAGTCGTCGAGCAGCTCCCGGCCGCCGAAGCGGATCGCGAGGTTGTGCTGTTCGCCTTTGCGGACCTGGTTGCGCACCTTGGACGGCAGCGCCTTCCAGATGGCGCTGGCGGCATCGTCGGCGGATGCGGTGTCAGGCAGTTCGAGCACCATGCGGAACTTGTCGTCGCGCGTGTGGTTCAAGGCTGGATGGTGGATCGGCTGGCGCTGATGACGCAGCTCGAGATACTGGACGCCCAGCTCGTCGGCCAGGGCGACCGCTTGACCCACGAGAGCCGCCGCGGCCACGTCGTCATCGGCCACCACGCCGGCGCGGTTGAGGTAAGGCAGGCTCACGAGGAAGCGGCCGAACAACCGGCTGCGGACCAGGGCCAGGGGCATGAAGCCGCACATCCACCCGTTGGCTGTGGCGTCCCAGGCGATCAGCAGGTAGGGATCGTGGCCCATCGAGCGTCGCAGGACATCGAGCCAGCGCGGGTCATGTTCCCCGCTGCCCGCCAGGGCCGGCGGGTCGGCGGGCGTGGGGCATCGCTGGAGAAAGGCCCGCACCTGCTCGCCGATCGCGTCATCAGGGCGATGAATCACTTCGACGGTATGACGTGGCCGCTCAGTACTGGAAGAGGACGCGATCATGCAGCCTCCGCGTTGGCGTCGGTACTGGTCTCGGCGAGCTTGAGGGTCGTGGACGGGACGTCGACGATGGCTCGGGCGGGCACGCCAGCCACGCGCTGGCGATCGGCGACCGGTTTGACGACCACGGCCCCGGCGGCGACGAGGGCGTCGGCGCCGACATCAGCCATCACGACGCTCGCGGCTCCCAGCCAGGCGCCGTGGCCGATGATGACGCGCTGGCACCGCTGGGGATTGTCGCGCATGGGCCTGCCGTCGACCGGTTGCGATCCGTGCGTATGTCGGCCGCTGAGCACCTGCACGCCGTCGGCCAGCATCACACCATCGCCAAGGTCCGCCAGGCCGACGGTGCAGAAGCGACCGATGTAGACGCCGTCGCCGATGCGTGTCTCGGGCTTGCTCAGTACGCTCATGAATCCGAAATGCACATCGCGGCCGACATGGGCCAGCGTGCGGCGGTAGAAGGCGGCCCGCACGTGCAGTCCCCACAGTCCGGGCAGGCGTGACAGGCGCTCGCTGGCGGCGCTGAAGGCCCGGCGGCGGCCGAGCGGGACTGCGCTCAGGTGATAGCCCAGCAGGCAGGGGCAGGCTCCGGCGAGGGCGGCGGTACGAAGCAGGGCTCGGGCGAGTTGGCGCATGGACAGTCTCCAGCCGCTACGAGGTCTGGCGTGGTGCGGATGCGACAGGAGATCGGCGAGCCACCGCCCGCGAGGCCAGCGGATGCGCCCCTGACGCGCCAACGCCCGATAAAAGGCCGCCGCGACCGACTGGTTGCCAGCCGGCCCATGGACCCTATGATTTGCGCGTGCAAGCCTCGGCCGCGGGCGGTGAATACGCGGCAGGTCGGCCTGAGAACCCCCCGGAAACCGTCATGGGCATTGAAGCCGTTCTCCGACAGGAAGGTTACCTGACCACGACCTTGCAGAAGGCGGTCAACTGGTCGCGGCGCAGCTCGCTGTGGCCGATGCCCTTCGCGACAGCATGCTGCGGCATCGAGTTGATGGCCACGGCCTCCAGCCGCTATGACCTGGCCCGTTTCGGCGCGGAAGTGATGCGGTTCAGCCCGCGACAGAGTGACCTGCTGATCGTCGCCGGCCGCGTGGCGGTCAAGATGCTGCCGGTGCTGCAGCGCATCTACGAGCAGATGACCGAGCCGAAGTGGGTGATCTCAATGGGCGCCTGCGCCTCCACCGGCGGGGTGTTCGACACCTATGCCGTGGTCCAGGGTATCGACCAGTTCATTCCGGTGGATGTATATGTGCCCGGCTGCCCGCCGCGGCCGGAAATGCTGATGGAAGGCATCTTCGCCATCCAGCGCATCGTGGACGAAGACGGCATCCCGCCGGCCGGTCCGGGGGGCAAGCGTCAGCCGCTGCAGGTCACCCTGGAGCCGAACTACGAGCTCAAGCCCCAGCCCGTGCCGCTGACGGTGGGCGGGAAGAACTGAGGCCGACGTTCCCGCCTTCGCGCGCCACGCGGCGGCTGGCCTACCCCACATCCACGAGGCCGAGTGTTTGGCCGTACTGTTTCAGAAGCGGCCCGCGCAGTTTCGCCCATGGGCTTTCGCGCAGGGTCGGGTCGGCGTCGATAATCGACTCGGCTTCACGTCGGGCCAGCTTCAGCAGGTCCATGTCGCGCGGGATCTGGGCCACGCGCAGCGGGGGCGCGCCGTGCTGGCGTGTGCCGAAGAACTCGCCAATGCCTCGGATCGCCAGGTCCGCCTCTGCGATTTTGAAGCCGTCGGTCGTGCCTGCGATCGCTTCGAGGCGCTGGCGGGCGTCGTCCGTGGCGGCGTCGGCGATGAGCAGGCAGACATTCTCGCGGCCGTGCGCGCCGCGGCCGATGCGGCCACGCAGTTGATGCAGTTGCGCCAGGCCGAAGCGCTCGGCATGTTCGACGATCATGATCGACGCGTTGGGCACGTCGACGCCGACCTCGATGACGGTGGTCGCCACGAGCACATGAATCTCGCCGCGGCGGAAACGGTCCATGATGACTTCGCGGGTGCGCCGCTTGAGCCTGCCATGCACCGCCGCCACGCGGAAGCCGGCACAATAGTGTTCCTGAAGCAGCCGGGCGTGGCCGCGCACGCTCTTGAGCTGGTCGGCCGTCTCGTGGCCGGCCGCGTCGATGGTGGGCACGACGACATAAGCCTGATCGCCCGCCGCCAGACGCTGGGCCATGCGGCGGTAGACCGCATCGGCCTTGTCGGGCGGCAGCACGTGCGTGGCGATAGGCGTGCGTCCGGGCGGAAGCTGGTCGATGGTCGAGACATCGAGATCGCCGAACACCGTGAGGCTGAGCGTGCGTGGGATGGGTGTGGCGGTCATGACCAGCGAGTGCGGCACGCGCGGCTTGCGCAGGGCGACGGCGTCGGCGGTCATATCGCCCCGCTGCTTGAGCGCGGCCCGCTGAAGCACGCCGAAGCGGTGCTGCTCGTCGACGACGACGACAGCCAGATCCTTGAATTTCGCTTTGTCGGTCAGCAGCGCCTGGGTGCCGACGACCAGGTCAATCTCACCGCGTTTGATGCGGCCAAGTTGCAGGCGGCGATCTTCCGACCCGGAGGCCGCCCGACCGGCGGTGAGCAGTTCCATGCGGACACTGGAACCGGCGAGGATGGCCGCGATGGATGCGAAATGCTGCTCAGCCAGTAGCTGTGTCGGGGCCATCAGCGCGCCCTGGCAGCGGTTGGCGACGGCCAGCAGCAGGGCGTAGAGGGCGACGACCGTCTTGCCGCTGCCGACATCACCCTGAAGCATGCGGTTCATCGGGCGGTCGCGCCGCAGGTCGGCGGTGATCTGGGCGATCACCTTCTCCTGGGCGGCTGTAAGCGGGAAGGGAAAGCGGGCGCGGATGTGCCGGTCGATGGCGTCCGAGAAGCGCAGCGGCGGCGCGGCAAGCTGCGTCTGGGTGAAGCGGCGTTTCATGACGATGCCCAGTTGCAGGAGCAGTAACTCGTTGAATGCCAGCCGTCGTCGGCCGGCGGCGGGCTCGTCTTCGTCGGCGGGCCGATGCAGCATGCGGTAGGCTTCGGCCAGAGAAGGCATCGCCAGGCGCCGGCGCATGTCGTCGGGCAGCGGGTCGGCCACCAGCTTGAGGGCGTCGTCAAGCACGGCGCCGATCTGCCGTTCGACCATGAGCGTCGACAAGTCGTCCGTGGCCGGGTAGATCGGGCACAGGCGCTGGTCTTTGAGCGGGGCCGCGCCTTCCGCGTCCAGCCGCTCCCAGCGTGGGTTGACCATCTGGGGCTGGCCGCGATATCGGCCGATTCTGCCCTGCACGCGCAGCGTCATGCCGGGGTGCAGCTGGTCGCGCAGATACGACGCATTGAACCAGACCAGATGCATCTGGCCCTGGCCATCATCGAGCACGCCTTCAAAGCGTGCCTTGGCGCGGCCGTGGCCCGGAACCCAGCGGGCTGAGGTCAGAGTTCCGCGCGTGGAGCCCAGGACGTTGGCCGTCAGGTCGGCGACGCCGCTCTCGGCCGCCTCCCATTCGTAGCGGTGCGGCAGATGGCGCAGCAAGTCGAAGAGCGTGTTCACGCCTAGGCGCCGCCACGCGGCGGCGCGGTGTTTGCCGGCGCCGGGCAGATCGGCAATGGACGTGTTCAAACGCACGGCCGCGGGGCCTTCGGGGGCGGCGGCACGTGGACCATGCGATGGAGGCATGGCTTCATGGTAACGAGTACGCTGCGGCCGTCGCGAAGACTTGCATTCGCCGGGCCGTTGGGCATCATCACAAGCTCCGCCCGTACAAACCACCGCCGAGGAGCCCGCCATGAGCCGTCGGGACATTGCCGCTTCGTTCGCCGAGCGCGAGCGCATTCCCACCCGTGTGTTTCCCCACGCCCGCGAGGCCTCGAAAGCCGTCGCCCATGAAATCGCCTCGTTGATCCGCGAGCGTCAGGCCGCGGGCAAGCACTGCGTCCTGGGGCTGGCCACCGGGTCGACGCCCACCGGCGTGTACGACGAACTGGTACGCCTGCATCGCGAGGAAAAGCTGTCGTTCAGGAACGTCGTCACGTTCAACCTGGACGAATACTTCCCGATGCCCAAGGACAACCTGCAGAGCTACCACCGCTTCATGCACGAGTACCTGTTCGACCTGATCGACATCGAGCCGGCCAACGTGCATATTCCCGACGGCACGTACGAGCTGGACCAGGTGGGCGAGCAGTGCGCCGCCTATGAGCGGGCGATCGTCGAGGCTGGCGGCATCGACCTGCAGATTCTGGGCATCGGCCGCACGGGCCACATCGGCTTCAACGAGCCGGGCTCGTCGCGCACCAGCCGCACGCGCCTGATCACGCTGGACAAGGTGACGCGCATCGACGCGGCCAGTGATTTTTTCGGTCAGGAGAATGTGCCGCGGCGGGCCATCACCATGGGCGTGGGCACGATTCTGTCGGCCCGGCGGGTGATCATCATGGGTTTCGGCGAGCACAAGGCGCCGACCATCGCCCGAGCGATCGAAGGCGAGATCACGCCGACCGTCGCCGCCAGCTTCCTGCAGGAGCACCCCAACGCGCAGTTCATCGTGGACAGCGCCGCGGCGTCATCGCTGACGCGGGTCAAGTGTCCCTGGCTGCTGGGGCCCGTGGATTGGGACGAGAAATTGATTCGCCAGGCGGTGATCTGGCTGGCCGGCAGGCTGAGCAAGCCGATCCTCAAGCTCACCGACGAGGACTACAACGAATGGGGCCTGCAGGATCTGCTGGCTGAGCGCGGGCCGGCGTACGACATCAACATCGCGGTGTTTCGCGGCCTGCAGCAGACGATCACCGGCTGGCCGGGCGGCAAGCCGGCGTCGGCGCGGCGGCCGATGGATCGAGCGGTCCCCGGTGATGAAATCTTTCCCAAGCGGGTGCTGGTCTTTTCGCCGCACCCGGACGACGACGTGATCTCCATGGGCGGTACGCTCATTCGGCTCGCGGACCACGGCCATGAGGTGCATGTGGCCTACCAGACGTCGGGCAACATCGCCGTATTCGACGAGGACGCGATCCGCTTCGCCGACTTCGCGACGGAGTTCAGTCGGCTGTTCCATCTCGACGCTCCGCGCGTGGTGGAGATTGAAGAGCACATCGAGCAGTTCCTGAAGAACAAGCAGCCCGGCCAGGTCGACAGCGATGAAGTGCAGGCGATCAAGGGCCTGGTTCGCCGCGGCGAGGCGAGGGCGGCGGGGCGGTACTGTGGTGTGCCGATCGACAACCTGCATTTTCTTGACATGCCGTTCTACGAGACCGGCCGGGTGCGCAAGAAGCCGCTGTCGGACGCGGACGTGAAGATCATCGTGGACCTCCTGCGCGAGGTTAAGCCGCACCAGGTTTACGCGGCCGGCGATCTGTCCGACCCGCACGGCACGCATCGCACGTGTCTGGCGGCGATCTTCCGCGCCTTCGAGGAGGTGGCCAACGACGCATGGCTGAAGCAGTGCGTGGTCTGGCTCTATCGCGGGGCGTGGCAGGAATGGGAGCCGCAGTCCATCGAGATGGCTGTGCCCCTGTCGCCCGAAGAACTGCTGCGCAAGCGCACCGCCATCTTCAAGCACGAGTCGCAAAAGGACAAGGCGCTGTTTCCCGGCATTGACGAGCGCGAGTTCTGGCAACGGGCCGAGGACCGCAACCGCCAGACGGCGGTGCTTTACGACAAGCTCGGCCTGGCCGAATATGAGGCGATCGAGGGCTTCGTCCGCTGGAACTTCGATCCCAACTGGGCGTAACGCGCCGCGGCGGCAGGACGAACACACGAACCGACGGAGACGCGACGATGCGAAAACAGACTCCCGCGCAACTGGGCGTGTGCAGTTGGTCGCTGCACCCCAGGAACCCCGCCGACCTCGTCGAGCAGGTGAAACAGCTTGGGCTCAGGCAGGTGCAGCTTGTGCTCAACCCCGTCAGCGATCAGCCGGACGTCTGGGGCGGCGTTGCGCAGGTGCTCGCCGAGGGCGGCATCGCGGTGCGGTCGGGCATGTTCCACTGCGTGGGTGAGGACTACTCGACGCTGGAGACGATCCGCAAGACCGGCGGGGTGATCCGTGACCAGACGTGGCCGGACAACGAGCGCATCGCCCAGAGGGCGGCCGCGACGGCGCGGGCGCTGGGTCTGAGCGTGGTGTCGACGCACGCGGGCTTTCTGCCCGAGGATTCCGCGGATCCGCGTTTCGAAAAGCTGGTGGGCCGGATCGCGCGGCTGGCGGAGATTCTCAGCGACCATGGTCAGACGCTGCTGTTCGAGACCGGCCAGGAAGACGCCGACACGCTGCTGCGTTTTCTGGAAGCTCTGGACGGGGCGGGGGCGGACAACGTGGGCGTCAATTTTGACCCGGCCAATATGATCCTTTATGCCAAGGGCGAGCCCGTGTCGTCGCTGAGGCGCCTCATGCCGCGTGTACGGCAGGTCCATGCCAAGGACGCCACGAAGACCCGAACGCCCGGCACCTGGGGCACGGAGGTGGCGGTGGGCAAGGGCGAGGTGGACTGGCCGGCGTTCATGCAGGTTCTTGCCAAAGCGGACTTTGAAGGTCCGATCATGATCGAGCGCGAGGCGGGTGACCAGCGCATCGCCGACATCCGCTCGGCCGTCGCGGTGCTGACCCGGGCCATGGCCTGAAAAGAGCCGTGGGGTCATATCGGCGTCGGGTTCACTAAGAGCGGCGCCTGTCCACAGCGCCGGGGGCCGCGACCCCCATCGGCCTTGTGGCGGGGGTATAATGCCTTGCGGCAGGGGAACGCTGACAAGTGAAGATCGCCTTCGGCCGCGGGGGCTAGCAAAAGCCGAGCGCATTTTGCTCGAACCTATGAGAACCCCAAGGGAGCTGGAAATCGGGCACAATGGTCAAGCCGTCCACGAGCGGAAGGCCGGGCTGCCCCGACGACGCGCCCACCTGCAATTGGGGTTCGAGCAAAATCTCGGTTAGCCCCGGCGGACCCAAGGCGATCCACACACATCGCGGCCCGTCTCATGGCGGGCCGCGTTTTTTCTGGCCGCCGAACGTCGCGGGACGGCATCGGCGGGGACACGTCGGAGGCCGGGGCTTCTATAATCGTGTCGCCTTACGCGGCGGTGATGTCCATTGAAGGCCGGCCCATGCCTCCACACTTCGACGACGAACAGCGACTGGAAACCCTGGCCGACCGCCTGGTCGACAGCTACTACGCCGACCCGCGCACCCAGCATCTGGACTCGACCTTCCTTCCCAACCGCCAGAAGGCCATCGAAGCGGTCGATCTGCTGCGGATGCTGCTGTTCCCCGGCTTCTTCGAGCAGGAGCGGCTCACCTCGGCGAACATCGGGCCTCTGACCCGCAACCGGGTGCGGCAGATTCGCGATCTGCTCTACGACCAGGCGCGCCAGTCGCTGCGCCACGCCGCCAACTGCGACGTGCGCGGCGTCAGCGGCGACCAGACCCAGCGCGAGGCCTGCGAGCGCTGCGACGAGCAGGCGGCCCATATCGTGGATGCTTTCCTCGAACGGCTGCCGGAGACTCGCCGACTGCTGGCGTTGGACGTGCAGGCTGCCTTCGAGGGCGATCCCGCGGCCGTGCATACCGATGAGGTGATCTTCTGCTACCCGGGTCTGACGGCCGTGTTCGTCTATCGCATCGCCCACGAGTTTTACCGCATGGGTGTGCCGCTGCTGGCGCGCCTTATGTCGGAATACGCGCACTCGACGACCGGCATCGAGATTCACCCCGGCGCGAAGATCGGCGAGTCGTTCTTCATCGACCACGGCGCGGGCGTGGTGATCGGCGAGACCACGGTCATCGGCAACCGCGTGAAGATCTACCAGGGTGTGACGCTTGGCGCTTTGTCGACCAAGGGCGGCCAGGCGTGGCGCGGCCGCAAACGCCACCCGACGATCGAAGACGATGTGACGATTTATGGCGGCGCGATCATACTTGGTGGTGACACGATCATCGGGCGCGGCTCGACGATCGGGGGGTCGGTGTTCCTCACCAGCTCTGTGCCGCCGCATCACACGGTGGGCATGAAGCCGCCGGAACTGCGTCTGCAGGCCCGGCCGCAGAAGGCCGTGGAACGCGACGAGGCGCTTCGCCGTCAGAGTCCCGCGGGAGCCGCCGAGTAGGTTCTTTTCCCGATCACATCAGGCCCCATGAGCCATCGTCCATGCCCTACAATGCGGGGCATGAGTCGTTTGCCGATGCAGCCAAGCGCCGCCGCGGACGCCCTGTTCGCCGATCTCAACGGCCCGCAGCGCGAGGCGGTGGCGCATGTCGATGGCCCGCTGCTGGTGCTGGCGGGCCCGGGCTCGGGCAAGACGCGCGTCATCACCCGCCGCATCGCCCACCTGATCCGCGGCCAGGGCGTCGCCCCGTGGCACATCCTGGCCATCACGTTCACCAACAAGGCGGCTGGCGAAATGCGCGAGCGCGTCGCGGGGCTGCTCTCGCCCGTCGAGGCTCGGCGCACGACGGTCTGCACGTTCCACGCCTTGTGTGCCCGACTGCTGCGGCAGTATGGCGACCAGCTCGGCCTGCCCGCGGCGTTTTCGATCTATGACACGACCGACCAGCAGCGGGCCATGAAGCAGGCCCTGACCGACGCGGAAGTCTCGTCGAACCATTTTCCGCCGTCGAAGGTGCTCGCGGCCGTCAGCCACGCCAAGAATGAACTTCTGGACGCCGACGCCTACGCCGCCAGCGTCAGCGATTTCTACCACAAGAACGTCGCCAGGCTCTACCGCGCCTATCAGCGGATTCTCGCCCGCTCCAACGCCCTTGATTTCGACGACCTGCTGCTCAAGACCGTTGAGCTGCTGAAGATTGAAGCCCTGCGGACGCAGCTTCAGGAGCGTTTCCAGTACCTACTGATCGACGAATACCAGGACACCAACCGGGCCCAGTTCACCATGGCGTCGTTGCTTGCGGCGGCGCACCGCAACATCTGCGCCACGGGCGACCCGGACCAGTCGATCTACCGCTGGCGCGGAGCCGACATCCGCAACATCCTCGATTTTCAGAGCCACTACCCCAACGCGGCCGTGGTGCGGCTGGAGCAGAACTACCGTTCCACAAAGCGCATTCTCGAGGCGGCCGACACACTTATCCATCACAACACGCAGCGGCAAGCCAAGGCGCTTTTCACCAACAACGAGGAGGGCCAGCCGATCCGTCTGCTCACGTGCGTTGACGAACGGCACGAAGCCAGATGCATCGTCGAGCGGCTGGTCGAGCTGCACGACCGCGAGAAGCTGCCGTGGTCGGAGATGGCGCTGTTTTACCGCACCAACAGCCTGTCGCGCGTGCTCGAGGAAGCGTGCCGCACCGCGTCGATCCCTTACCAGATCGCCCGCGGCACCGCGTTTTACGAGCGCAAGGAGATCAAGGACGCGCTGGCGTACCTGCGGGCCATCGCGAATCCCGCGGACACGATCAACCTCGCCCGCATTCTCAACACCCCGGCCCGCGGCATCAGCGACAAAACGCTCCAGGCGCTGCAACTGCACGCCCTCAACGTCGGTGCGACGCTTTGCGACGTGCTGCATCGCGTGGGCGAGATTCGCAGCCTCAATGCCCGGGCTGTCTCGGCGGTCGTGAAATTCACCAGGCAGCTCAGCGCCTGGCGGCATGAGATCGAACATGACGGATCTGACATGTCGCTGCGAGGGTTCGTCGAGCAGGTGCTGCGCGACTCGGGTCTGGAAGATTACTACCGCAAGGATGCGTCCGACCCGGACGAAGAGCGGCTGGCCAATCTCGGTGAACTCATCACTGCCGTGCAGCAGTTCGAGCAACAGCTCGTCGACGAGCAGTTGCAGGGGGGTATCGACGAGCCTTTGCCCCTGGGCGAGCGTCTGAACCGCTATCTCGAACAGGTGAGTCTGGTCAGTGATATCGACGGGCTGGACACATCGCAGGGCGCGGTGACGTTGATGACGCTGCATGCGGCCAAGGGCCTGGAGTTCGCGGCCGTGGCGATCGTCGGGGTCGAGGACGGCCTGCTGCCGCACAGTCAGTCGTCGGACGATCGGCAGGAACTGGAGGAGGAGCGTCGGCTGGCGTTCGTGGGCATCACCCGCGCCAAGCGGTTCCTGAGTCTCTCGCACGCCCGCTACCGGACGATTTTCGGCCGCACCGAACCCACGATCCCTTCGCGCTTTCTGCGCGAATTGCCCCAGGAGCGGATCGAGAGCATCGACCGCACCGACGAAGAGGGGCTCGACACGCCCTCGCGCGACACGCAGGCGTTGCGCTACCCGCCGGGCACGCTGGTGCGCCATCCGAGCTTCGGCCTGGGCCGCGTGGTCCGCGTGCAGCCGCACCGTTCCCAGACGCGCATTCAGGTGCAGTTCAACACCTCGGGCGTCAAAACGCTGATCCTCGAATACGCGCCGTTGGAGCGGGTGTAGGAAGAGCGGGAGTCTTTCCCGAATTTCTCCGAGCCGACCTCTATGCCGCCCGTCCCGGTTCACAGAGCCCGGCTCGGTTCTTACGCGGCTACAATGACGCCATGTCCGTGCGCATCAAGATCTGCGGGATTCGTGAGCCAGAGCACGCCCGTGTCGCCGCTGAGGCGGGGGCCGATGCGATCGGCCTGGTGTTCGTCGAAAGCTCGCCACGCCACGTCACCTTGGACCAGGCGCGAGCGGTCATCGACGCCTTGCCGCCGTTCGTCGAGCCGGTCGGCCTGTTTGTCAACGCCACGCTCAGCCAGGTGCGTACCACGTCGACGGCGCTGGGTCTGCGCATGGTGCAGTTGCACGGCGGCGAGGAGCCGGCCTATGCCCGCGAACTGGCGCCGTTGCGGATTCTCCGCGGCATCGCGTTTGACGCCGCGACATTCACCGCCACCGCGCGCCTGTGGGCGGAAATGTGCCCGAATCTCGCTGGTCTGCTGGTGGATACGCCGCCGTCGCCTGACGCCGCGGCTGCGGGACGCACGGGCGGATCGGGTCATTGCTTCGACTGGCAGGGTCTGGCGCGGGCGTGCTTGGCTGTGGGCGACGAGGTTCCGCCGCTGATGCTGGCGGGCGGGTTGACGGCCGACAACGTCGCCACGGCGATCGCGGCCGTGCGGCCATGGGCGGTGGACGTGTCGTCCGGCGTGGAAAGCTCGCGCGGGGTCAAGGATGGCAAGATGATTCGCCGCTTCTGCGCGGCGGCGCGCAACGCTCAGTAGATCTGCAAACCCCGTTTTTCGCGTTCGCCGTCGAACCACGCTTCGGCCTGGCCGTTGAAGCGCGGCAACTGCTTGACGCGCAGGCCGGATTTCCCGGCGTCTTCGCAGGCGGCATAGAAATCGTCGATCTGTCGCTCGAGCGTGTTGAACGTCCGGGCCAGTTCGGGGTCCGTCTCACAGCGTGGCGTCAGGTTGTGCTTCTCGTCGGGATCGCGTTGCAGGTCGAACAGTTCGTGCGGTCCGTTCGGATAGCGCCAGACGAGCTTGCACCGGGGTGTGCGTGCCATGCGCAAATCGCCGTATTCGCCGATGCGTGTGTCGTCCCAGTCGGCGGGGGCTCGACCGGTGGCGAGGGGCATGAGTGAACGGCCGGGGTATTGCCGATCGCGCCGAGACGGCTGCGTCAGATCGACGTCGGCGGCCTCGCACAGGGCTTGAAACAGATCGTAATGGTCGGTGCAGCGGTCGACGACGCTGCCGGCGGGGACGCGCCCCGGCCAGCGCATCAACATGGGTACGCGAATCGATGTTTCATACATGTTCAACGGGCGGGTGCTGTTGCCCTTGCCCCAGAAACCCTGGTGGCCGAGGCTGCAGCCGTGATCGGAGACGTAGATGACCAGCGTGTTGTCGCGCTGGCCGGTTTGGTCGAGGTGGGTCAGCAGCCGGCCGACGCCGTCGTCGATATTGGTCACCGCCGCGTAATAGCCACGATAGAACTGTCTGAGGTGCGCCGGCTCGGTGCGGTGGCCGTGCAGACCTTCGGCGCGGTGCCAGGGGTGTGGCGAATACGCGGGGATGTCACGGAATGTCGCGTGTTCGTACCGGGCGAGATAGGCGGGATCCTGGGTGTGGTACGGCGAGTGCGTGGCGGTGTAGCCGACGTGCAGAAACCACGGCGCAGTGGTCGATCCGTCCGCGGCCGCCCGCGTGATGAAATGCATGGCGTGGTCGGTGACGATCCGCTCGCGGTTGCCTTCATAATCCTTGAGCTGGCCGTTGTCGCCGAAGGTGCACTTGCCGTGGTGATTGTGCTGGCCGTGGAGCATGCCGAACCAGTCGTCGAAGCCGGGCTTGGGCAGGTGCGAGGCGCCCAGGTGCGTCTTGCCCGACTGACCGCAGCGGTAGCCGACCTCGTGCAGCAACTGGCCGAGGGTGATTTCGTCGCGCAGCCAGTCGATGTCGCGGATGCCGGGCTGGTTTTCGTTGAGCCAGTCGTGGATGCCGACCTGGGAGGGCGTGCGGCCGGTGAGGATGCAGGCGCGGGCTGGCGAACTGACGGGACACGGCGTGAAGTGGTGGTCGAAACGTGCGCCCTCCGCGGCAAGGCGGTCGAACGCGGGCGCCTGGATCTCGCTGTTGCCGTAACAGGGCAAGGCCCACTGGCCGTGGTCGTCGGTGACGAAAAGCAGAATGTTGGGGTGGGCCGCCATGATGCGTCGAGGGTACCGGCTCATGGCGGCCAGGCAACCCGCGGCGCCCTCCGCGGCGCGTCAGGCGTGGGCCTTCTCTTTCGCCCGGCGGCGCAGCTCGGCCTCGATGAAGCCCTGAAGATCGCCATCGAGCACCCGCTGGGGGTTGCCCACTTCGTGGCCGGTGCGGATGTCCTTCACACGGTTGTCGTAGATCACGTAGCTGCGGATCTGCGTGCCCCAGCCCATGTCGAGTTTGCCGCCGGTGGCCGCATCGAGCTCCTGCTGTCGTTTCTGCTCCTCCATGAGTTCAAGCTTGCCGCGCAGAATACCCAGGGCCTGCTTGCGGTTCTGCTCCTGGCTTTTGTGGACGGAGCAGACGATCTGAATGCCGGTGGGAATATGGGTGAGTCGCACGGCCGTGGCGACCTTGTTCACGTTCTGGCCGCCCGGGCCCGACGAGCGGGCGAAGCCGATGATCTCGACGTCTTTCTCGTCGACCTGCACGGCGCCGTCTTCGTCGAACTCGGGCACGACGTCGACGGCCGCGAAGCTCGTCTGCCGCTTGCCCTGGGCGTTGAAGGGGGAGACGCGAGCCAGGCGGTGAGTGCCGCGCTCCGCAGAGAAGTAGCCGTAGGCCATCGGACCCTGGATGTAAAGCGTGACGTCCTTCAGGCCGGCCTCTTCGCCAACGGTCTTGTCGATCTCCTGAACCTTGAAGCCGGCATTCTCGCAGTAATGCAGGTACATGCGCAGGAGCATCTCGGTCCAGTCCTGGGCCTCGACGCCGCCCTCGCGGGCATAGATGGTCATGTAGCAGTTGCGGCCGTCGTACTTGCCCGACAGCAGCGAGAGCGTCTCGACACGCTCCAGGCGTTCTTCTAGCTTGTCGATCTGGGCGTCGACTTCTTCTCGCGTTTCCTGGTCGTCGGCCTCTTCGGCCATATCCCAGAGCACGCGGGCTTCCTCGACGGCCCGCATGGCGCTGCGCAGCGGATCGACGCGTGACTTGACGGCCTTCATCTGGACGACAGTCTTGTTGGCCGCGTCCGGGTCGTCCCAGAAATGCGGATCGGCCATGCGCTTCTCGAGTTCCTGAAGCTCGGCCAGCTTGCGATCGTAGTTAAAGAGAGTCGCGGATCGTTAAAATCCGCGCCTCGAAGTCATCGAGAATGCCGGGGATATTGTCGCGCATCGGTGGCGTGGTTCCAGGAAAAGGCGGACCGGGCGATTCGCGTCGTCGCGGGGGAAAGGACATAGCTTAGCAGCGCCGCCGACAACCGTCATGCCGCCGGACGGCAGCCGGTCGCCAGTTGCACCGCCGCGTCGACAACCCGGTCGCCGGCATCCTCGTGCAGGCAGCTGGACGTGATGAGCGTGCACTCGTACCCGCCGCCATCGAAGGCGCGGCGCGTCGGGAGGTAGCCGACCATGCCGTTGGCCGCGCCGACGACGTGCGTGCCGGGCACAGGGCTGGCGGCCTTGATCCGCAGGCCCAGTTGTGCGAACGGTTCGGCGGGAATGCCCACGAAGGCGTGGTCCGGTCCCAGGTACAGGCACTGCAGCTCGGCGGGGAAGTGGTCGCGGTTGGCCTGCTTACGGCGCAGGCGCTCGATCAGGGCGTCGTAGAGTTCATCGTCGCGAAAGCGCTGGCGGCGGGCCATGTCGCGGCCGTAGCGGCCGTCGATGTCGCGCCAGGGCAGGCGCAGGGTGACGCTCCTGCCGCTGAGGGTCAGGTGATCGGTCATGGGCGCCTGGGCCGCGAGCCGCGCCGCATGGTCGGCCAGCGTCTCGCCGATCCACAGGGGATCGCCATTGTGGCCGGGGTTGAGCGTGTTGGTGTGATGCACGTCACCGAAGGCGCCGTTGAGCAGCAGGCCGACGCACGACGGGCCCATCCGCTGCTTGAGGTGCGCGGCCATGTGGCCCGGCCAGTCGGCGCAGATCATGGGCGAGCCGCCGAAGTGCGTGGGATGGCAGGCGAAGTTGACGATCATGCCCAGGCAGCGGTCGGCCAGATCATTGACCACCATCACCGCCAGCTCGGGGTCGAGTACACTTTCGGCGCAGCGGATGCGTGAGCGATCGCGCGGATGGCACTGGACCGAGCCGTCGTCGAGTATGAAACGGCGGATAAAGGACACGCGGTCCTCGAGCCCGCGGCTGAAACCGACGCGGGCCGGCGCCAGCGCCTCGCAGGCGCGGCGCAAACCCTCCGCGACCCGAGGCAGCAGACATTGGTCGAGATAGGCGTCGTCGCGCGGGACTTCGCCGGTGTGGCTGGTGGCCGGACCGCAGTGCGTGTGCGTGGCGGCGATCATGAGATGCCGTGGCTGAAAGCCCAGTTCGGCGGCCGCACGCCGCATGCGGTCCACTTCGGTCCAGCGAACGCTCAGCAGGTCAAGGCTCACGAAGCCGATGCGGGTCTGATCATCATCGAACACCGCCACGCGCGCCAGCAGCGGGTCGCGCACGGTTTCGGCCGTAACACGGGTCAGCCAGCCGATCTTGTCGCACGGGAGGGACGGGGTGATGTCGATTTCAGCAAATCCGGCTCGTAGCGTCATGATGGTCCACCCTTCACCCAAGATATCATGCATCAGCCGCATCGCATAGCAGACAGACGGCGGCATCCACCAGCCGTCGTCCCGCTTCGGGCGCGAAGCGGCTGGCCGGGAACGTGCATTCGTAGCCGCCTCGGGCCACCGCGTCAGGAAACGGCATGTAGCCGATCGAGTCATTGCCGTTGCCCACGATGAAGCTGTAGTCGAAGGGGCTGTCTTGCTTGATCTCGATGCCCAGGCGCGTGAACAGCTCGCAGCCGACGCTGATAAAAGCCGCCTGCTCCCCCCCCAGGGTGACCGCCTGCAACTCAAGCTCGTAGGCATCGCGCCCGGCACGCCAGGCGTCAAAGCGCTGACGGGCGGCCGCGACCACGTCCGGGGCAAGAAACATCTGGTGCGGCCCATACACTTTGTCGGGGTCGCGGAACGGCAACGCGACACAGGCCTTGGACGCGCCGACATGCATCGCATGCCGGTATTCGCCGTGTTCAGCCAGATCGACAACCCGATCGGCCAGGGTGCGGCCGATGCGGTCCACGTCCTCGTCCACCGTGGGGTCCAGGCGATTCTGGGCATGGACGTCGCCGAAGGCGCCGTTGAGAAAGACGACGCCGCACGATTGCCCGAGTCGCTGGCGAACGCGGTCCACCATGCGTCCCGGCCAGCCGCGCTGCACGGTCTGGTCGCCGCCGAACTGCGTGGGGTGCAGGGCGAAATTCACCACCAGGCCGCGCATCGCGCCGCCGGGGCTGCGCAAAGCGATCACGCCCAGCTCGGGGTCGATCGGACTTTCCACGCAGCGGATGTTCGGGTCGCCAGGCCTCGGCTGGCTCTTGACCGACCCGTCTTTCATGAGGCAGCGGCGAATGAAGCTTACCCGTCCCTCGACACCGCTGGCCACGCACGCCTCGACCGGCGCCAGGGCGCCACAGGCCTCACGGATCGCGCTCACAAGTCGCGGGCCGACGAACTCGACGGTGTAAGGCACAGTGGTCTGGATGGGGCGGTCATCGGTGAACCCCGGAGCCGCGTGGTTGTGCGTCGCGCCGAGGATCAGATCGCCGCCGGGCAGACAGTCGGCTGTGCGCTGCCGCACGTGTTCGGTCAGACGCCGCGGCGTCCAGCACAGATCATGCGACACCAGCGCCGCCCGCCGCCGACCATCGTCGAGCACGGCGACATGGGCGAAGATCGGCTCGACGATCCTGTCGATGACGATCGGATGCGACCAACTGAGTTTGTAACCGCCGACCGACGGCGTGATGTCGACCTGAGCGAAGCCGGCTCGGAGGGTCATGAGGTCACTCCCGTGCAGGCGTGGCATTGATGAGCACGTCGGCCTGTTCGAGCACTTTGCGGATGGCGCGGGCGACGGCACGGGCGGCGTCGCGGCCGTTGGGCGCCCGCAGCGGCGATCCCAGACAGAAGTGGGTGTCGCAGTGTCGTTGGGCCACCGGGAACTTCGCGGGGTCGTAGTCGACCTGCCCGGCCTGAGGCAGGGACCACGGGACGCCTTGGCCGTAGGCGTTCCTGGCCTTGAAGACGGTCATGTCGGGCAGGATGAATCGCTGCCAGACCATGGCTCGGGCGCCCTCGGCGTTCATGGCTTTGAGCAGCTTGTCACGCAGAGCGACCGGCGGGCCGTCATAACCCCAGGCCGTCGGATCGATGCGCAAGGTAGCGTTGTACCAGTTGTGCATGTGGCCTTGCGGCTCGGTGGGCAGGATCAGGCCGGGCGCGCCTTCGAGTTCCGCAAACAGGGCGGCTGCATTCTCGCGCTGCCGGGCGATGTAGCCATCAAGCTTGGTGAGCTGGGCCCGGGCGAAGGCGGCGCCCAGGTCGTCGTTGCGGTACATCCAGCCCAGGGCGTAGGCGTGATAGTCCCGGCTCTGGGCCGGGGTCGCGGTTTCGCCGAACGACCAGATCTGCAGGGCCTTGAGGTGCAGATCGTCGTCATCGGTGACGAACAGGCCGCCCTCGCCGCCGCACAGGCACTTGTTCTGGTTGAGGCTGAAGGCGGCGCAATGCCCGAAGGTGCCGACCTTGCGCCCTTTGAACGTCGCGCCGTGACTTTGACAGGCATCCTCGATCACCATCAGCTTGTGGCGACGGGCGATATCCAGCACGACGTCCATATTCACGGCGAGCCCATGCAGGTGTACGACGATGATGGCCCTGGTCTGAGGCGTGATGGCCGCTTCGATCTTCGTCACGTCGATGTTCATCGTCTCCCAGTCGATATCGACGAAGACGGGGATGGCGTTGTGGTGCAGGGCGCAGGTCGCGGAACTGGACCATGTGTAGGCGGTGACCAGCACGTGATCGCCAGCCCCGCAGCCGACGGCGGCGACGGCCATGTGCAATGCAGCCGTACCGGAGTTGGTGGCGATGCAGCGGCGGTTGCCGTTCCACGCGGCGAATTCGTCCTGCAGCTTGACGCAGTTGGGCCCGAACGTGTGGGCGTCACTCTCGAGCGATGCCATCACGTAGCGCCGGTCGATCTCGCCGATCGGCGGCCAGGGCTGCAGCAGGTCGTCGGGCACGGCCTTGGGCCCGCCGAGAATCGCCAGGGTGTCGGTTGCGTGGGGCATGGGCATGTCTCCAGTGGTGGCGCCCCATCATCATCATCGCCGCGCCGCCCCCGGCAAGGGCGCAAGGTTGTCCGCAATGTGTGATGTCTTGCACTGCCGCCCCGTCGGCGCGGTGAGTCAGTCGATGCCGTGAACTTCCATCCGCAACCAAGCCGGCGTCACTGGCGATCAAACAGCGTGTTGTCGTCCGGACCGAAATAGCCGACACCCAGGTCGCGGGACTGCTGCTCGGTGGGGCCATAGATGCTGGCGCGGGTGAAGGTCATGGTGTGGGCGTCGACGTGGGTGTCGAGGTAGATGGCATTGGCACGGCCTGTGTGGCGGAAGTGGATCGACGGCGTGGAGGGGCCGCCCCAGGTCCAGAGGGGCGGTTCGATGAACGAGTACTCGGCGGCGATCACTTGCGTGCCGTCGGGCTGGGCGATGGCGGCGTCGGCGAACATGAGTGTGCCGGCCGCGTCGCGGAAAGCGTCGACCCGGGCGCCCAGCGCGTCGGGATTGTCGAAGTCGGTGGGATTGTCACGCCCGACGTACTCGTTGTTGTAGCCATAGCCGCCGTTGCCGGCCTCGAAGCCCCGGCCGTCGGGCGAGTAGGCGGGGCACTGCTGGATCGAACCTTCCTTGCCCAGGTACGGGGTGAGCGGGCCTTCACGGTGGTTGAAGGGTTCGCCGCCGCCGTCGCGCGAGCCGTGCCAACGATGGCGGTTTTGCATGAAGTTGGCCGCGCCGGGGACGTAGCGCTGGTCGTGATCGGCGGCGAAGGCGACGTTGGCGTGGGCCAGTTCACGCAGGTTGGCGGCGCAGCCGGCGACATCGGCGGAGCTGCGGGCCGAGGCGAGGACGGGAAACAGCAGCCCCACCAGCACGCCCATGATGGCGACGACCACCAGCAGTTCGATGAGGGTGAAGGCGGTCGAAGTGGGTTGAAGGTTCAAGGCTGAAATTCGCAATGAAGGTTGAGGCGGGGGCACGCGTCGGCGTCGACGGGTGAAGGTGGCGAGGCCGAGGGCGAGCATCACAGCCGTCGTCGGCTCGGGCAGGGCGGGGGTCGTTCGCACCGTCAGGTCATCCATGGCGAAGAACCCCGGCGTGTTCATTCCCCAGTCGCCCACGTCGCTGGACGCGAGGCTGAAACTCAGACTGCTCACCTCGCCCAGGGGTTGAAGGTCCACCCACGTCCACGCATCAATGAGGTAGTCGCTCGCGCCAGGGCCGGTAAAATCCGCCAGATAGAACGGCACGCTGCCGATCTCCGTCCCGCTCGCGTCGTGGCCACGAATCGTCAACAGGAACCAGTCGGGCGCCGTCCCATCCTCGCCGCCGAACCGCTTGGCAAACCCGTCCCCGTGCAGCATGGACAGGTAGGCGTAGGTCGTGTTGGTGAAATAGGCGCCTTCAACGACGGTGGGTGCGGGCAGGATGACGCGGGCGTGGCCGCTGACGTCGGCCACGGCGTACCGCGACGAGCCGTGGACGCCGCCGCCGGTGAAGGCGCTGAACGAATTGCCGAAACCGGCCGTGGTGGTGTCCGTGGCGGCCGAGACGGCGAAGCCCTGCCAGTAGAACCAGTCGCCGTCGGAGAAGACTTCGAAATCCACGCCGCGGCTGCTCCAGGTTTCGACCAGCCCCACGCCGCCGATGCCGTCGACCGGGTACTGGCCGCTGTAGGCGATCGCGGCGCCCAGGTCGACGTCTTCGAAGTCGACGATGACGCTGGTGTGAGCGAGGGGGGCCACAAGCGTGAGAGCCAGCGAGACAGGCAGGGCCCCGAGAGCGGCGTGAACCGCTGCCATGGAGCGGCGGCTCGAACCGCTCGTGATGCGTGGAGGGGCGAACCCGCCGCGCCGGCGCCTGAGGCCGAATGTGATTGCGAGCAGCATGACCGACAGGGCGCTCGCGGGCTCGGGGATGACGGCGCCGGAGCCGGCCCCCGCGCCGGTGAGCAGGGCGACGAACCGATTGATGTCCTGCGTATTCACACTGCCGGAGTTGTCGGGATCGATGGCCGCGATATCGATGCCGGGGTAGGCCGCGGCATAGCCGGCGAAGTTGGTGAGGGCGAGAACGAAGGCATTGATGTCCTGCGTGTCGACATGTCCGGAGGCGTCAAAGTCGCCCGGCGGTGTATGCGTCTGATGCAGCACCGCCACCGCGTCCAGATCGAAGCCGCCGCTGTTGAACGACGTGGTGAAAGGATCGTTGACGATGTGGCCGAGGCCGTCGTAGGTAGCGTATGCGGGATCGATGCTGCCGACGACGTCGATAAGGCGCACATGCGTGATCGCACGCAGATCCAGCACGGCCACGCCAGCCTCATCGGCCGTCGCCTGCAGGTCGCTCAGGTCGAACGGCGTCCCGAATCCCTGGCGGTACTTGCCCGCCAGGTTGTGCAAGTTGGTCGGATCGAGCGTCGACCACGGGCCGATCTGCGTGGTTGTCGGCGTCAGGCTCACGGCTGGGAAGCGGAAAAAGTCATGGCCATTGGACGAGACTTCAACGAAGGCCAGTTCGAGGAACGTATCGGAGAAGGCGTTTTCAAAGACCGCCAGATCGGCGCCTGGGCCGTTGGCGATCGGATGGGGAAAGGTGAGCGTGATGCTTCCGCCATCGCCGAGGCTGACGACGCCGAAGACATCGCCCTGGGCTGGCCCGAGGGCATTGGCCCCGGAGCCGAAGGATGCAAGGGCGGCGAAGGGATCGGTGATGTCGATCGACCCGCGCGTGAGAGCGGCGACGGCATCGGCCCAATTGACGATGCTTGCGTCACCAATGGCGATGGCGGTGGAGCCTTCGAGCCCCGCGGCCGGGGCGTATGGGCCGGCCTGAGCCATGGCGGTGAAGACGCTGAGCAGGATGATTCCTATCACGGCGAGACCGCTGCGCACGTGGCCCGTCACGGATCGCTTCAGACGCTGGTCACGCCTCGCGACCGTCAGGCAGCGGTGCCGTTCTCGTACGGTGGAATGCGGGCCGCGCACCGACGCTCGCGGCTTGTGGCGGGCACACGCCGGCTGCGTGGTCGTCTCTGCCAAATGTGCGGATGCTCCAGGAGATTCGATGAGCGATGGGAGGGTCGATAGGAACCGATGCACGATGGTCTCCTTGCCCTGATTCGCGCAGGGCGGCCCCGAGGCGACGATGCAATCGTGTCGGCGCGTTGGGGTTCGAAGACGGGCCGTGGCGGCCGATCGGACAATCGTGTGGCCGGGCCAGGTGATCGCCGTCGTCGGCCGGTGGGTCCGCTTCGGGTCACGGGGGCATCGGGGCTGCTTCGGGGTGCAACAGGCCGAACCCTCGTGGTCCCGTAACGCGAGGACACACGCGGGTCCGACAGGCAGGTCTTCCGGCTCTGAGCTTCACGGTCCGGGGCCTTCCCATCCAGCCGCACGCTGCATCCAGCGTGGGCCAGACAGTGGCGAAGATTCCGGGCCGCCTATCCCTTCGGCAGGCCGCCTCGCTCGTTCAATGCGAGGGCATGAATGCCAAGGGCCGCTCATCACGGCGGCGCGTCCGCGGAGGCTTTTCCGGGCTCGGTCGATGCCGCTGCACCCCTTTGAAAGGCAGGCAGGCGGTCGGCCTCGTCCGGGTACCTCACTTCCCTTTTCACCCGTCCGGGCCGATTCGGCTCGGGCGGGCACCTGTCGGACGTCTGAAGGCCGACAATATCGGGCCCGCCCACAGGGGTCAAGCCCCGGCGAGCCGACGAGGTCTGGGGCGTGAGTAACCGACTCAAGCGGCTTGCATGATCGGTCGATCGCGGTACATTATTGGGCCGCTACGCGGGTGTAGCTCAGTGGTAGAGCGTCACGTTGCCAACGTGAATGTCGTGGGTTCGAGCCCCATCACCCGCTTTGGACCTTGATCCGACCTGGATCGGGTCCGGTTCAAGTTAATTTTGCTGACGCCCCGGTTGCCGCCGGGGCGTTGTCGTTGGTGGCGGCGGTGACGCAGGCGATTACGGGTCGACCGCTAGACCGCGGCGACGGGCGCGGTGGACTGTTCGATGCACCAGTCGGCGCGATCGCGGATGACGCGGCGGTAGAGGGTGTCGCGTTCGACGGGCTGGTAGCCGGCTTCGGCGATGACGCGGCGAAGGTCGGCGACGGTGACTTCCTGGTGCGTGTCACGGCCTTCGATTTTGGTGATGTCGTACCAGACGACCGTGCCGTCGATATCGTCAACGCCGAAGTCGAGGGTGATCTGCGAAAGCGGCAGGGTCTGCATGATCCAGAAGGCTTTGACGTGGGCGAAGTTGTCGAGCATGAGCCGGCAGACCGCCAGCATCTTCAGGTCGTCCAGCCCCGTCGGGCCATAGAGGGATTCGAGCTCGCTGTCGTCGGGGATGAAGGGCAGGGGTATGACGGTCTGGAAGCGGGCCGGCAGGTCGGCGGCGAGGGCGCGGTCCTGGGCCTCGCGGAGCATGATCAGGTGGGCGATGCGGTCTTCGAACGACTCGATGTGGCCGTAGAGAATCGTGGCGTTGGTCATCAGTCCGAGGCGATGGGCGGTTTCGTGGACTTCGAGCCACTTGTCGGAACGAATCTTGCCTTTGAAGGCTTCGTCGTGGACGCGGTCGTCGAAGACTTCGGCGCCCCCGCCGGGCAGGGAGCCGAGGCCTGCGGCCTGCAGGTCGCGGAGGACGCCTTCGATGTCGCGTGGCCGCTTGCTGATGCGGGCAAGATGCACGATTTCGACAGCGGTGAAGGCCTTGATGTGCAGCTTCGGGGCGGCCTGGCGGATCGCGGCGAGCATGTTGGTGTAGTAGGTGAAAGGCTCGAAGGGGTGCAGTCCGCCGACGATGTGGATCTCGGTGGCGCCGGCGTCCTGGGCGGCCCTGGCCTGGGCGGCAATTTCGTCAGGGCGATGGAAATAAGCGCCGCTCTGCCCCTGCTTGCGGTAGAAGGAGCAGAACTTGCAGGACAGGGCGCAGACGTTGGTGTAGTTGAGGTGGCGGTTGATGTTGTAGTAAGCGACGTTGCCGTGCATGCGGCGGCGGACAGCGTCGGCGAGGCGGCCGAGGGTCCAGATGTCGCGGGTTCGCAGCAGGGTCAGGCCGTCGGCGGCGTCGAGACGCTGGCCGGCGCGGCACTTTTCAGCGATGGGGGCGAGGGTCGGGTCCATGGGCGCTATTCGACTGCCGTTTTCCGGTTTTTGAGTCGCCGGCGGGTTGGCCATGCATGGTAGATACTACACTGCCCGCCAGACGGAGGCGGTCATGCGGAGGTGAGCATGCGTATCGTGGGGCATGGGATCGACATCGTGGAGACGGCCCGGATCGCCCGGATGCTGCAGGAGCACGGTGAGCGGTTCTTGTCGCGCTGCTTCACCGAGGCGGAGCGCCACTACGCGCAGGGCGAAGGCAAGCGGCGGCAGGTGGAGCATCTGGCTGGACGTTTCGCGGCCAAAGAGGCGATCTTCAAGGTGCTGGGCACCGGCTGGTCGGGCGGGGTGGCCTGGCATGAGGCGGAGGTGGTGCGGCAGGCGGGCGGGGCGCCGGCAGTGGTGCTGCATGGTCGGACGGCCGAGGTCGCGGCAGGCCTGGGGATCACGCAGTGGCTGATCAGCATCAGTCATATCCAGACGCACGCGACAGCCAGCGCGATCGGGGTGGACGACGAGGCGTGATGGGGCGGCGATCGCCCGCGGTGCGCGGGCCGAAGGTGAACTGCGGACGCTGTGGGCCCGTATTGACTTGGACATGTGCCCGTTTGGGGTGGGCGCGATAGGCTGGTGGGATGGCAGCACGCAAGGACAACCTGGCACCGTATGAGGTGATGCGTCAGCCGGCCGGGACGCCCGCCGGCCGGACGGGGGCCGTCCGCGCCGGGGAGCGGGAGCCGGTGCTCGACAAGCCGACCGAGGAAGCAGGCGCGGGGACGTCAACAGGGCTGGGCGGGTTGCTCCAGGGCCCGCGGCAGCCGCTGATCCTGCGTGTGCCCAAGGGCTACATCGCAGTGGCGGGGGTCTTGCTGGCGTCGGTGGTGGTGCTGGCGTACTGGAGCGGCCGAAGCATCGGCTACCGGGCGGGTCTGCGGGAGGCCAGCGAGCGGTTTGAGGCGATCCAGCCCGGCGGGCTGTGGGAACTGGGGGATGAGGCCGCATCGGGCACATCCAGCGGCCAGAGCAGCGCTGAGCTCGGCTCGGTCCATGGGACGCTGGTGCAGCGGCCGACGGCGGGTCAGGATCCTCGCAAGGTCGGGCTGAACTACTGGGTGCTGGCGCACTACCGCCAGGCGGAGGCGCAGCGTCTGCTGGGCTTTCTGTGGAACCAGGGAGTTGAAGCGGCGGCGTTCGCCCGTCATAATGAGGGACTTTTCCAGGTGGTGGCCCTCCGGGGCTTCGCGCCTGGGGAGTTGAACGAACCGGCCGAAACGTACCGTCGCCAGCTTCTGGCGCTGGGGCGTGTCTGGAAGGATAAGCACCGGGGCAGCGACCTGGCCCGGAATGGGATCTACCTGGACAAGTATGAGGGCGAATCGGCGACGGCGATGATAGTCCGGGCGCGGTAGCAGGCCGGGACAAGGCCGCTCGATCGCTTGAAAGGAAGAGCAGCGGACATGAGCATTGACCCGAGTCTGAAGACCAGTGGCGCGATGGCCAAGCACCGCAATGTGCTGACGCGGGCCGAGCGCATCGAGAAGCTGGCGGGCAAGAGCAAGTTTGACAAGCAGGGCGACAGCCCGCTGGGGTTGCCGAAGGTGGGCAACCGGAAGCTGGCGACGGGCAAAGCGAGCAAGAAGAAAGAGGCTGGCGAAGAGGGTGCGGCGCCGGCGAAATAGTTCGCTGGCGATGGGCGCTGGTCGCGACGGTGCAATTCCAACCGCGGGGCCCGACAGGCCTCGCGGTTTCTTGTGCGCAGGGCAAGCGCGTGTGGCGGGCAGGTGGCGGGGACGATCTGCGATCGCGCGCGGAGCGTGGAGGGCAGATCGCGGTGAGGGTATGGGGTAGGATGGGGATCGTATGCGGGCATGGTGACGGAAAGGACGACTCATGTTTGATCCGCAGGTTCATATCGCCCAGCGTGTGCGCGCGGTCCAGGCGTCGGGGATCCGGCGCGTGTTCGAGCTGGCGGGCCAGCTCAAGGATCCGATCAACCTGTCAATCGGCCAGCCGGACTTCGACGTGCCGCATAGGATCAAGCAGGCGGCGATCGGCGCGATTGAGCGTGGGGTGAACAAGTACACGCTGACACAGGGCATGGAGGAGCTGCACGCGGCGATCGCCGGACGGCTTGGCGTCGAACTGCCGAACTGGAAGCTGCGACATGCCGGCGGGGACGGCGGGTTGCTGGTGACCAGCGGCGTGTCAGGGGGGCTGGTGCTGGCGTTTCTGGCGTGCCTGAACCCCGGCGATCAGGTGATCGTGCCTGACCCATACTTCGTGATGTACAAACACCTGCTGACGGTGGCCGGCGCCGAGGCGGTGTATGTGGACACGTACCCGGACTTCCAGCTCACAGCCCAGCGGGTTGAGGCGGCGCTGACGCCGCGCACGAAGATGGTGCTGCTGAACACGCCGAGCAACCCGACGGGCGTGGTGGCCGACCAGACGATGTGCCTTGAACTGGCGGAACTGGCTGAGCGGCGTAACCTGCTGCTGGTGTCCGATGAAATCTACGATGAGTTCTGCTACGACAAGTCGGCGCGACGGGGCAACGACGGGCGGGCGTATTGTCCGAGTCCAGCCGCGTTCACGCAGAATCTGCTGCTGCTGCGAGGCTTCAGCAAAACCTACAGCATGACGGGCTGGCGCATGGGTTACGCGGCCGGCCCGGTGGCGATCATCGAGCAGATGACCAAGCTGCAGCAGTATTCATTCGTCTGCGCGCCGTCCATGGTGCAGGTGGCGGGTGTGGCGGCGCTCAACGAATCGATGGACCAGTACGTTGAAGCGTACCGCCGCAAACGGGATCTGGTGATGCAGAAGCTGAGCGGGACGTTCGAGCTGGTGAAGCCCGAGGGCGCGTTCTATGCGTTCCCGAAAGTGCCCCAGCGGCTGGGTATGACCGGAACGCAGTTCGTCGAGGCGGCGCTGGCGCGCAACGTGGTGATGATCCCCGGCGGTGTCTTCAGCGAGCGGGACACGCACTTTCGCATCAGCTACGCGACCAGCGACGCCAAGCTGGCCCAGGGACTGGACGTGCTGGTGGAGCTGGCGTGCTGAACGTCGGCGCCGCGGTGGTCGGCGTCAGCTTCGCCGTCGGTCCTGGTCGGGCTGGCGGTAGAGATCGAGGTAGAACTCGAGCAGTTCCTTCTGATCGGTCTGGCGGCTGCGGCTGTGCTGGAAGCCGAAACGTTCGAACATGTCGACGGCCGCGTTCTTCTCGAAGCGGGTGTCGAGGACGACCTTCAGATAGCCGTGCTCGCGGCAATGGGAGACGGCCGTCTGGATGAGGCGGGTGGCGATCGGCGTCTGCTGCCACTGCGGATCGACGCGCAGGCGGCGGATTTCGGCCACATGCTCGCGATCGCGGGCCACGCCGATCATGCCGACGATTCGCCCGTCGTGCTCCGCGACCCAGAAGTGGCTGGCGCTGTCGCCGAGGTAGGCGTCGAAGATATTGTCGATGTCCAAGCCGGTGTCGTTGGGCGGGATCTGCCCGGCCAGCAGGCCATCGCGATAAAGGCGTGCGACATGCGGCTGGTCTTCCCCGCGAAAGGTCCGCACGGTCAGCTTCTCAAGCTGGAGCGCTTGCTGGTCGGTCATGGGTTGGCAGTCGGTTCGGTGTCGAGCAAGGCCACTATACATCATCGCTTCGGGGGTCGCGACGGCGTCGCGGCGGGTTCGACGGGAAGGATCTGAAGATGGTCGCGTTGCGGGTCCAGAAGAGCGACCGAAGGGCAGGTGGTGCGGAACAGAGCTCCAGGGTTGATGACGCGGGTCGGGCCTCGGCGGTAGTCGGCGGCCTGGTGCGTGTGGCCGTGACACAGGTAGCGTGGGCCGGCGCCCAGGGCGCGGCTCAAGGCACGGCTGTCGTCGCCATGGGTGAAGACCAGCGGGCCCGCGGGCAGGGGCAGGGAGCCGACGGGGTCGTCGACATGGATATCCAGAAAGCGGGCATAGCGTGCCAGCTCCAGGCGGTTCGCGTCGGTGTTGCCGAAGACCAGGCGAGCTTCGACGGGGGTGTGGCCATCGTCACCTGGGCAGAGCAGGGCGTCGAGAACCAGCGCTGAACCGATGTCGCCCAGGTGGATCAGCAGCCGAGCCCCGCGGTGGACGAGCAGGTCGACGGCCCGGCGGGTGATGCCGGCCTGACCGTGTGAATCCGACAGCAAGCCGATGAGTGCCACAGGTTGGGGGCGGTGCAAAGTCCGGGCCATAGCGATACTGGGGCGTATGGTTTACGTGCCAATGGTAGACATGTCGTGGTGGACGCGGTCGCGGGTCGCGCCATGGGGCCGAGGACGCCGAATCGGGTCGATTGTCTGGCGGCGGACGAGGCCGCTATGCTTGGTTTCCGGGCTTGTGCGCGAAAGGTAAGCAGATGGCCGTCAATGTGTTGGCCCAGATCGTCGCCGATAAGAAGCAGGAGGTGGCCGCGGCCCGGCGGATTCGGTCCCAGGAAGACCTGAAGGCGATGGCCCAGGATCAGCCTGGGCCGCGCAATTTCTTCAAGGCGGTGACGTCGCCCAAGGGAGGGTTACGGGTGATCGCCGAGGTCAAGAAGGCCAGTCCGTCGGCCGGGGTGATCCGCCCGGACTTCGACCCGGTGGCCATCGCCCGGGCCTACGCGGACAACGGAGCGGCTGCTATCAGTTGCCTGACCGACGCCAAGTATTTTCAGGGGTCGCTGGCGTACCTGACGCGAATTCGCGCGGCAGTGGCGCTGCCCGTGCTGCGTAAGGATTTTCTGATCAGCGAATACCAGATCTACGAAGCCCGGGCGGCCGGGGCGGACGCGGTGCTGCTGATCGCCGAGTGCCTGGATGGCGAGGCCCACCTGCTGGACCTTCTGATCCTCGCCACCGAGTTGAAGATGACCACACTGGTCGAGGTGCATAGCGTGGAGAACCTGCTCAAGGTGCGGCCGCACCTTGGCTTTCCGCATCCGCAATACACACTGCTGGGCATCAACAACCGCGACCTGGCGACAATGACCACCGACTTGAACCACACGATGCGTATGCTGGAGATGGTGGAGGACACGAGCATCGTCGTCAGCGAATCGGGCATCCGTACGCCTGCGGATGTGCAGCGTCTGGCGGCGGCGGGGGTGCATCGCATACTGGTGGGTGAGCATCTCATGCGCCAGCCGGATCCGGGCGCGGCGCTGCGGGAGTTGATGGGTAACAACGGCCGAGCGTAAGACGCGGCGTGAGGGGAACGTCAGTCTGCGGCGATAAGCGCCTCAGCCAAATCGGCGCTGCATGATGCGGGCGTGACGCTGGCGCCGCGCAGGCGCTGCGGATCACGCAGCAGCTTGACCCGGCCCCCGACGATCGCACCGACGGCGCGGGCGGTGACATTCCAGCCATGGAAGGGACAGTTGCGGCCCTTGCTGGCGAAGTCGTCGGCGTCGATGGTCCAATGGGCCTTGGGGTCGATGAGCGTGACGTCGGCGTCGGCGCCCTGGGCGAGGGTGCCCTTGCGGCCCAGGCGGCAGAGTTTGGCCGGGTTGATGGTCATCATCGCGAGCATGGCCGGCCAGTCGAGAGTCTCCGACTCAACCAGAGCCTGCACGTAGAGGGGCAGCGCGCAGTCGAGTCCGACGATGCCGAACGGGGCGGCGGCGAATTCGAGTTCTTTTTCCTCTTGCGTATGCGGGGCGTGATCGGTGGCGAGGATTGTGAGGGTGCCGTCGCGCACGCCGTCGAGCAGGGCGGCGACATCGGCGCGTGCCCGCAGAGGTGGGTTCATCTTATAACGGGTGTCGTAGGTCGCGCAGGCGTCCTCGGTGAGCAGCAGGTGATGGGGGCTGACCTCGGCGGTGATGTGCGCCTGGCCGAACAGATCGTGTCGCGCGCGACGTACCAGTTCGACACTGCCGCCGCTGGACAGGTGCTGCGCGTGGTAGCGGGCGCCGATGTTCTGCCGCAGGTTGAGCAGGATGTCGCGTTGGATCATCAACTCCTCGGCCACGCGCGGCCAGCCCGCCAGCCCCAGTCGCGTGGCCAGCGAACCGGCGTTCATGACGCCGCCGCCCAATTCCGGATCCTCGCAGTGCTGCATGAACACGCCGCCGGTCATGGCGACATAGGCCAGGGCCTTGGCCATGATGTTCGCGGAGGCGACGCCCACGCCGTCGTCAGAGAAGCCAACCGCGCCGGCGTTGGCCATCAGACCGATTTCCGCCAGCTCCTTGCCCGCCCGGCCGCGTGTCACCGCCCCGACGGGAAAGACGTTGGCCATGTCCGCCTGGGCGGCTCGGTAGTAGACAAACTCGATACGCGAGTCATCGTCGATGGTCGGGTCGGTATTGGGCATGCAGCAGATGCTGGTGAACCCGCCATGAATGGCCGCGGCCGCGCCGGTGGCGATGGTCTCCTTCTCTTCCTGACCGGGCTCGCGCAGATGGACATGCGGGTCGATCAGGCCGGGGCTGACGATCAGGCCGGAGGCGTCAATTGTGGGGGTGTTGGCAGCGGCGCCGGTTTCGCCTGGCGGGGCGACGCGGGCCACACGGCCATCGATCAGCAAGACGTCGGCGGCCTGATCCAAGTCCACGGCTGGGTCGACGAGTCGACCGTTGGCGATCAGCAGGGCGTGCAAGGGCGGCTGCGACACGGCCACAGCTTAACAGGGGGCATCAAACAGGCAACAGGCGGTGACCACGGCTGAGTGGACGCGGCGGTGTGTCGCGTCGTGCGTGACGGCTCGCGGCGGGTCAGCGATCATTGCGCATGCGCTCGGAAAGCTGGCGGAAGTAGGCGTTGCGCATCTGCAGCGATTCGCGGACGCGGTCGTGCAGGTCGATGTGCTTCTTGCGCTCGTAGGTGAGGACGGTGAGTACGGCCGTGACCAGCAGATAGCCCAGCAGCAGAAGCACGGGCCAGACGGATTGGATGGCTTGCCAGTTCACGCGAAGAAAGACCTGCCGGTTGAGGAGGGTCGCCGGTGGGGTTATCGGCATTGGGGGGCTTTGAGCTTCAGCCGGCCCTCTGCGACGGCGGTCGAGGGCATGGTTTTGTGCTGGTTGGCGAAGATGGGCGATGGCTGTCGCGGCGGGGTGGATCGACACGGCCGGTCGGTAGACTATGGAGCGTGATGCGCTTGGGCTGTGAAGTTCGGGGATGCGTCGGTCGCCGGGTGAGGGTGGGTGTGCTGCTGTGCGCGGCGGCCTGGTGCGGGCTGTGGTGCTCTGCGGCGGCGCAGCCCGTGGCGACCGGCGAAAGCGAGCCGGTGGTGTCCATTGCCGTTGGTCCCGAAGGTGTCGGGTTAGGTGGTCAGTATCGGCCGGGCGATTGGACGGCTTTATCGGTTGACCTTGCGAATCACGCAGGCCGGCCACTCGGCGTGATCTGCGAATGGGTGTTGCAGGATGCCGATGGCGATCCGCTGCACATGCGGCGGGCGGCGACGCTGGATCCATCGCGACCGGGTCGCATGTGGCTGTATGCGCCTGTGCCGCTGACCAGCGGCCTGCGGCCGCGCTGGCGGGTGAACGTTCTGGGCACGATGGACGAGGAGGCGAACGCCCTGCTGGCCACGCGCCTTCTGGAGCCGCGTCCCGAGTCGTACCTTTCGCCGCGCGCGGGTCTGGTGGTGCTGACCGGTTCGAGCCGGCTGGGTCTGGAGGCGTATGCGACAGCGCATACGCAGCAGGAGCCGGTGAATCTGGTCAATGACGTCGATCCTGCCGACCTGCCCGATCGCTGGTACGGATTGACGTCGGCCCAGGCGCTGATCTGGACGCCCGACAGCCGGGACTTCGACGACGCGGCGGTGGGCTATGCGACGGTCGCGGCGGTGCGGCACTGGGTGATGCGTGGCGGGCATCTGGTGGTGGTGCTGCCGGCCGCGGGCGAGCGCTGGACGCGGGGACCGCTGGCGGCCCTGTTGCCGTCGGTGACGCTGCGGCCGGTGGATGATGTGGGATGGCCGACATGGCTGGGCGGGCCCAGCCGCGTCACAACCGGCGAGGCGCGGATCGCGGCGCTGTCGCTGGAGCTGGTGGAGGCCGAGGTGGGCCGGCATCCGGCGCAGCCTCCCGCGGCGGTGTTGCTGCGCGATGTGGAGGGGCGGCCGCTGGTGGTTGGAGCCTCGGCGGGGATGGGACGGGTGACGTTGATCGGGCTGGACCTGACGCATCCGGCGCTGAGGCGGATGGGCCTGCCGCGCGGGCCAGGTTTATGGTCGGTGGTGTTCGGGTGGCGCAGTCCGGCGTGGGAGGCGCCGCGCATCGAGGCGGAACTGGCGGCGAGGCGTCTGTCGTCGCCGCAGGGACGGGCCGGCTATGAGCAGAGCCGGTTCATCGCAGTCCTGACGGCCAGGCGGTCGACGGCTGGGGGGATCATCGGGGTGTCGATTGTTGGGCTGACGGTGTATTGGCTCGTGGCCGGACCGCTCGGATTCATGGTGTTGCGGCGTCGCGGCCAGACGCATCTGGCGTGGATGGTCTTCGCGGCGGTGGTTCTGGTATTCAGCGTGACGGCCTGGGGGGCGGCACTGCTGCTGCGTCCGACGCGCGGGAGCATCGAGCATATGACCGTCATGGATGTCGACGTGACGACGGGCCTGGCGCGGGTGCGAGGCTGGGCGTCGTTGCTGGTGCCTCGGCACCGTACGGCGGCGCTGGAGCTTGGGTCGACCGGGGAAGCAAACAACGAAATGGCCGCGTCGCGTCGCATGGACCCGCGCGTCGGTCCGGATGTATTGGCGTCGGCGGCGTTTGAGGATCGGCTGGAGAGTGGCGGATTCGTTGTGCCGGTATCCTACGAGGCGGACGCGGCCGACCCGCTGCGAAGTGAAGGCGACGCCGCGCCGCTACGCGTGCCGATGCGTGCGACGACACGAACCCTGGCGTTTGACGCGATGCGCCGAACGCAGGGCATGGTGGATGTCTATGCGACAGGGCTTCCTCTGGGACAGGTGACGGTGACAAGCGAGGCGGGATCGGCTCGCGTGCAGGGCGATGTGCGGCACGGGCTGCCGGGTCCGCTGCGCAACGTGCTGATCGTCTACTGCCCTGGCGATCGAGGGATGCCGCGCGTGACGCAGCAGGCGATCTGGGAGGCGGGCCAGCCGTTGGGTCTGGATGGGTTGAACCAGCCGGGGCAATGGCTGGAACTGCTGGCTGCGCCGGAGGTGATGTCGCCGGCCGAGCGAGCCGCGGGGGCTCTGATGAAACCGTGGCGCGGCTACCTGGGGCGGCTGATGCGCAGCGCCGACGCCGACGCGCCCCAGGCCGGTGCGCCGCCGGGCGCGGTGGGCGACGAGATTTTCACGTTGACCGAGGATCAGACGGTGAGGATGATCCAGCGGCTGAGTTTCTATGCGATGCTGCCGCCGCCGCTATGGGACCGGGTGCAGATGTTCGGTAGCGCCGAAAGCTGGCACGCCGAGCGGGCGTTGGGCCGGGGCCTGGACCTGACCGATCACCTGGCGCAGAGGCGGCTGATCGTGATCGGCCACCTGCCCGACAGCTCGCCGCCGCTGTCGTGGCGTGTGGACGGCCGCGAAGTGCCGGGGCACGGGTGGACCGTTGTACGCTGGATGACGCCGGTACGCGGCGCCAGGGATGGCGGAAGCAACTGACCGGGCATGTCGCCGCGGACGTGATTCATGACCATGATCGAAACGGTCAACCTGACGCGAAAATTCGGCGAGCTGACGGCCCTGTCGAATCTGAACCTGTCGATCGCGGCTGGCGAATGCTATGGGTTCATCGGGCCCAACGGGGCGGGCAAGACGACGACGATCAAGATTCTTGCGACGCTGCTGCGTCCGACCTGGGGCGAAGCGCGGATTGACGGCCTATCGGTCGGTCCGGTCAATGCCCGGCAGGTGCGCAGCATTATCGGTTACGTGCCGGACACCTTCGGATCCTACGACCCGATGGCGGTGCGGGAATATCTGGAATTTTTCGCGGCCGCTTACGACATTCACGGGTCCAGGCGTCGGCAGGTGGTGGACGACGTGCTGGATCTGACCGACCTGGGCGGGCGTGCCGACGCGGAGGTGAACGGTCTGTCGCGCGGGATGAAGCAGCGACTGAGTCTGGCGCGGGTGCTGCTGCACGATCCGAAGGTGTTGCTGCTCGATGAGCCGGCCAGCGGTCTGGACCCGCGAGCGCGCATCGAAATCCGCGAACTGCTCAAAGAACTGCACCGCATGGGCAAGACAATCCTGATCAGCAGCCACATTCTCGTGGAGCTGGCGGACCTGTGTTCGAGCGTGGGGATCATCGAGCGTGGTGAGCTGAAGTTCAGCGGGACGGTGCGCGAGATTCTGGCGCGGGCGAAGACGGGGCTGGTGGTGGAAGCGGTGGTGTCCGAGCGAGGCGACGAGGCGGCGGCGCTGCTGGAGCGTACGCCGGGCGTGCTGGAGGCGGCGGTGCGCGACGGACATGTACGTGTGAGTCTGGACGCGGGCAAGGCGGATGTGGCCCTGGTGGCCGAGACGCTGGTGCGAGGCGGGTACCGGCTGCTGAGGTTGAGCGAAGAGCCGGTGAGTCTGGAGACGGCGTTCATCCGGCTCACGCAGGGGCTGGTGCAGTAGGGCGAGCTACGCGGTCATGTCTTCAAGGGCGGCTTCGCGCCATTCGACGCTTGCGGTGCTCTTCACCAGATAGCTCACGCGCCTGTAGCCGGCGTCGGCGATCGCACGCAGGCAGGCGTCGAGGCCGGCGCCGACGTCCGCGACGGCGTGGCTGTCATCGCCGAGGGTGACGCGCACGCCGATCTGGCGGGCTCGCTTGAGAATTGACGGCAGGGGGTAGACCGGGCCGAACCTTTTGCGCGCGGGGGCGGCGTTGACATCGAGGGCGGCGTCGATGGCGCGCGCGGCTTCCAGTGTTTCGTCGATGAGAGGCAGAACCTCGGCGGCGAAGGCGGGCGTCTGGCCGTCATAACGACGGATCAGGTCGAGGTGGCCGACGACACGCGGGCGCAGCGTGCGGATCATCCCGGCGACCGCGTAGAAGTAGGCCTTATGCATGGCGGTCGGCCCACCCATCCGCTCGGCGAGCGCGGCGGTGATCTGCGGCTTGTAGTCGATCCAGGTGTCGCCCAGGTTATGGACGCTGCCGACCATGTAGTCGAATCTTCTGGAATCGCGGAGGGCGGTCATGTAGGTCGCCCAGTTATCCGGCGGCATGGTCTCGGCTTCGAAGCCGACGAGGATGGGCAGGCGGTCGGCCCAGTGGGCCTGCAGCCGGCGGGCCTCGACGGCGTAGGCGTCGAACATGGCCGCCAGATCGGCGGGCGTGAGGCCGGCTTCGTCTTCGTAGAGATCGCGCGTCCGATAGCGCGGGGCGTGTTCGGTGATGCCCAGATGCGTGAATCCAAGTTCGGCTGCCTGGGCGACCATGTCGGCCAGCGGACTTCGCGCATGGCGGCAGTAGGCCTGACTGTGGCAGCCGTGAAAGCTGAAGCGGTGGCGACGAGGCGGCATGGGATCGGATTGTACGGGATGGGGCTGCGGGGGATCAGCCGGTGAGGCAGGCGGCTATCACCACAAAACACCGAGGCCCGGTCGGGTGACCGGGCCTCGATGCCGTTGCGTGGGTCTGTCACGGAGTCCGAAGGAGACGATAAGAAAGCGTGCGTGTGGATGTTCTCTGCGGCTCTGAGTCTCGTAGACGCCTGGCTGGGGCCGGCTCCCTTGGCCCGGGCTTCGACGCCTTTCATCGGTACTTACGGAGCGGTGCATGGGGCGGTTCGCGGTGGAAACGAAAAATCTCAGAAAATGTGGTGCAGCGGTGCGGCGGTTGCGAAAAGCCGTGTCCCCGCGGGACTTGGCGCAAAAAGCCCCCGTCGGACGGGGGCTGGGAGGGGTGGAGAGTTATGGGCAGTCGATCGCAAAGCGGATTCGGCGGGCTTGCGGTGTGGCGTGGCGGGCCTACCAGCGGCCTCCACGGCCGTCCGGATCGCGGCGTTGCGGGTCGCGCCAGCCCCGGTCGTCACCACCACGGCCGTCCATCGGGCGACGGTCGGAAGGCCGCTGGGCATCGGGGCCGCGTCCGTCGTCGAAGCTGGCGCGAGGTCCGCGCATCATCATCATCCCGGGCAGGGGCGCTTTGCCTGCCTGTTCGATCCGCTTGCGGACGGCGATGATGGCGTCGGCGGCCTGTGCACGCTGCTCGTCGGTAAGCACCGCGACAACCTCGTCCAGCAGGGTCGACCACGAGGGAGCGGTCGCATGCAGCTTTTCCCATCGCTCACGCAGCGGCTGGGCGTCGGCTTCAACCTGGTCGCGAAGTTTGAACCACTCGCTGCGCAACTCGGCGATCTTCGGCATGATCGCCTCGGTCGAATCGTCGCTGCGCAGCAGCTTGTCCATCTCGACATGCAGGTCGCGCATGTCCTGCCAGACCGGCTGCTGCCCCTGGCGACGAGCCTGGAAATCGTTGCGAAGCTGGTTGAGGGCGTCGGCGTTCTTTTCCTGCCATTGTGTCATGGCTTCACGATGATCGCTCATCTCCTGACGAATCTGCCGGCGCTGGTCACGGGTGAGGTCGGCGTCGCGCAGGGCCGCCATGAGGTTCGTGAGCGGGCCACGCTGCCCAAACTCCATTCGCCCGGGCCGGTCCTGTGGGCCGGGGCGCTGACCGGATTTGCCTCCAGCGGGACCGGGCTGGGCGAAGGTGTCAGCCGCCAGCAGGGGCGACAGACCGAGGAGAAGCATGGCCAGGACCAGTGTGAAACGGCCACGGCGGATGCGGGCGTGTGATATCAGGCGTTGCATGACTGATCTCCGTGGAGCCTGGGTGGTGGAGTACGACGGGAGGTCGCGAGCCGGGCGACATCGCGTCGTGGTCGCACGCGACGGCGGCCGCGTGCCTCTGTCAGGTCTAACGCTCGTGAAGTGGTTCTATTGCGGAGGCCATGAAGAATGCAGGGGCAAAGGCGTGGCGGGGCGACGAGGTGGTCAGTGGCCGGGCCGAGCTCTATGATTGCTCGTTCTGCCGCGAGCCGCGGGGCTGTGCGGCTGGACGCATTCACCCCCTGTTTTCAAGTCAGCGGAGTCGGCGATGGCCATCACCAAGGACCATGTTTTCCAGCAGCTCAGCCGTGTGCATGAGCCTCAACTTCATCGCGATATTGTGACCCTAGGCATGGTCAAAGGCGTCGCGGTATGCGACGGACTGGTGAGCGTGAAGGTGCAGCTCAGCGAAGGGGCGCAGGGGCTGCGGCCGCGGCTGGAGGCGGACATCAAGGCGGCGGTCGGAGCCTTGGGCGAGGAAATCAAGCAGGTCGCGGTGGAGTTCGCGGTGGCGTCGGGATCAGCGTCGGACGCCTCGGCGCAGGCGGCGGGGGGGGCCGGAGGGGCGCACGTGCCGGGTTCCCAGCCGCACACCCACGAGCAGAACCCCTTGCCGGGGGTGAAGCACATCATCGCGGTGGGCGCGGGAAAAGGTGGCGTGGGCAAGAGCACGGTGGCGGTGAATCTGGCGGTCGGTCTGGCGCGGACGGGGGCGCAGGTCGGGCTGCTGGACGGGGACATTTACGGCCCATCGCTGCCGACGATGCTGGGGCTGGACGGCATGCGGCCGCGGGCGACGAAGGATAACGAGCTGATCCCTTTCGAGATTCACGGCCTGCGGGCGATGACCCTCGGGGCCCTGGTCGAGCAGGAGAAACCGCTGATCTGGCGCGGGCCGATGGCCCACGGGGCCTTTCGACAACTGGCGACGCAGACGGCCTGGGGTGAGCTGGACTATCTGGTGATCGACCTGCCGCCCGGTACCGGCGATGTGCCGCTGACCATGAGCCAGCTATTGCCGCTTACCGGCGCGGTGGTGGTTTGCACGCCCCAGAAGGTGGCGCAGGATGATGCGCGACGGGCGATGCGCATGTTCGAGCAGCTTGGCATCGAGGTGCTGGGCGTCGTCGAGAACATGAGCTACTTCATCGGCGACGACGGCAAGGAGTATGACATCTTCGGCCGCGGCGGGGCCGAGCAGATGGCCCGGGAGATGGGCAAGCCGTTTCTCGGCGGCGTGCCGATCAACATGGCGTTGCGCCGCAATTGCGATGCCGGCGACCCGACGGCGAATTTCGAGGAGGGGGGCAAGTTGGCCAAGGAACTTGAGACGCTGGTGCACAACTTGAGTGGCCAGGTCGAGGTGGCCGCGATGGCGCAGGTGGCAAGTCAGCCGACGATCAGCATCCGTTGAAGAGCGAGCGGGAAGCGGGGTAATGGGGTGGTGAGCATGCGGCCCTGAAGGGGCCGGCGTGCAGGAGTCAGCCCGTCTGTTGAACCGGCTGGGGTGCGGGGGTGGCGTCGGCGCGTGGAGGGCCGCCTTCTTTTTCCGTCGGGTACTTGATGCGGGCGTGGTAGATGGCCGCCAGGGTGCGGCTCATGGCCACCTCGATCTGATGCAGTTCCTGCAGCGTGAGGCTCGATTCGTCGAACTGGCCGTCCATCAGGCGCTTCTGGGCGATGGCGTGAACCAGTTGTTCGAGTCGGACGGCGGTGGGCTCGCGCAGGGTGCGGGCGGCCGACTCGACCGCGTCGCCGAGCATGAGGATGGCGGCTTCACGCGTGCGCGGCTTGGGGCCGGGGTAGCGGAATTCAAACTCGGTAGGCGCGGGGGTGTTTTTCTCGTCGCTCTGCTGCCTGGCGGCGTGGTAGAAGTACTCGACGAGCGTGGTGCCGTGGTGGCTCTCGATGAAGTGGCGCAGCGAGACGGGCAGGTTGTACTCGCGAGCCATCTCGATGCCATCTTTGACATGGCCGACGATGATGAGCAGGCTCATGGCCGGGCTGAGGCGTTCGTGGCGGTTGGGCCCCTCGGCCTGGTTCTCGACGAAGTAGGCGGGCTTGTTGATCTTGCCCACGTCGTGGTACATCGCGCCCACGCGGCACATCAGGCCGTTGGCCCCGATGGCGTTGGCGGCGGCTTCGGACAGGTCGGCCAGACGCAGGGAGTGCTGGTACGTGCCGGGAGCTTCCTGGGCCAGGCGGCGCAGCAGCGGATGCGAGGCGTCGTTAAGCTCCTTGAGCGTCATGGAGGTGGTGACTTTGAAGACACTTTCGATGGCCGGCAGGGCGCCCTGCACCAGAAGGCCCGTGCCGAGGGCGGCCCCGAGGGCTTTGAGTGAGTCGAAACCGATCTCATGGATAGGGTTGAGATATTCGGTCAGGTGCAGCGGCCGTGTGGCCAGGCCGACAAGCCAGACCACCACCCCCATGGCCATGCCGGTCCACAGACCGACCCACATGAGTTTCGAACGGGTGCGCACTTCCTGAAGCTGGGCGACGGCGGTGGCGACGCCGGCGATGAGCACCAGGGCGAAGCCGACGGGCAACTCGAGAACGACGACGGTGAGGATGGCGTGCAGCGCGCCGACAGCCAGGGCCAGCCGCTGGTCGTAGGCGATCGCCAGGACAATCGCCACCAGCAGGGCCGGGTAGACCGCCACGACATAGCGGTAGTCGGGCACTGTGATCTGTCCGAACACCGCCAGGCTCACGGCGAGCACCAGCAGGCTGGTCATGGCCAGGCCGCGCATGCCGTTTTCAACCACGCGGCGTTTGAAGTGGTACAGGTACAGCCATAGACCGGCGGCGATAACCAGCGCGATGCCCAGGTGTGAAGCGGTGATAAGCCGGGCGCGCAGCGGGCCGAGTTCGTGCTGATATTCGCGACGCTCGGATTCGAGCAGAGACAAGTCGCCGTGGGTGATGCGTCGGCCGGCGGGGATGAGCAGTTGATGCACGGTGATCTTGTCGCGCACGGGCTGGACGGCCGCTTCGGCGGCGGCGCGGCGTGTCTCGGTTTCGTCGATGTCGATGAAGTAAGTCGGTTGCAGATCGCTCATCAGCACGGCCAGCACAGTCTCACGCAGCGCCTTGGGGAAACGCAGGGTTTCCGTTCGGGCGAGCATGTCGGCGAACGCATCGCGGTCGGTGGCGATATTGCGCAGGGCGGTGTCCATGCGCGGCAGCTCGCGACCGTCAGCCTTACGGATGAGGATCTGGTAGGCCAGTTGCGTCGGGTTCAGTTCGCGCTCGTAGTCCTGTTGGCGCAACAGAGCGATGGAGGCGACGCCGTCCACGAACTCGTCGACCATCTGCTGCCACTGCGCGTAGTTGTTTTCGGCGGCGAACTGCTTGAGGCTGTCGAGCACCGCCGGGGTCAGACGCCATGCCTCGCGCGTCGAAGCTTCAATCTGATCGACACGGGTGATCGAAGTGTTGCGGCCCAGGTCGCCGAGGTTCAGGAGCTTCTCACGCAGGTTGTCGAGGAAGGAAAGATTGGGTGCGTAGACGGCCGGCTCTTTCTGGCGGGCGGTGCGGCGGCGGTTGAGGGTCAGCTCCTCGTTGTCGGCTTCGAAGCTGACGCGCGAAACGATCGGCTGGGGCACGATCTGGCCCACGCGGTAGACCGGGCGCTGGGCGATCGTCAGGGCCAAGGCTCCTGCCGTCAGCCCCAGGATCAGCGTCCACAGGGTCGCCCAGAGCATCTCCCGACGTGTGAGACGGGCGATCCACTGCTGGCGGATCGAGGGGATCGACCGGCGAACTTCGCGTCGTCGGGCCGCTCTCGGATTGGGCTTGCCTTTGGCCATACGTCGGTGTCAGGGGCGTGGAGCAGGAAGCGAGGGGGGCAGTTCGGACCATCCTTGGGGTGGGTGTCCCGGGATCCCCCAGGAGGCGGCTGAGGGTCCTGACGCCGGTTGGACGTTTGCCAGCCCCCATTGCCAGCTTCCGCCGTTTATATCGTCCTGAGCCGGGGGGTATTGTACGTCGATGGGCCTGATCGGTCATGGTCGGGGGCGATACCCGCCTCGTGGCCCGGTCTGGGGTCGGTGAGACCCTCATTCACGGCCCACAGAAGCCGATTCCGAAGCGACGTGCGAACCTGGGCTATCTGGGAGTTCTGTAAGGGTTGTAGCGATGCTGCCGGTGGTAACGACGTCGCTGGCGGGTCCGCGATCCCGCGAGAGGGCTACCGGGGAACCGTAGGCGTCGACAATCCGCTGGACCAGATCGTGGCGGACGATGTCGAGGGGCGTGAGGCTGACCAGGGCCACGCCGGGGACACGGCGCAAGCGGCGGGCGGCGTCGATGAGGCCGCAGCGGCTGGGGTCGGGCAGGTCGATCTGCGAGGTGTCGCCGGTGACGATCATGCGGCTGCCGTGGCCCAGGCGCGTGAGGAACATGAGCATCTGCTGGGTGGTGGTGTTCTGAGCCTCGTCGAGAATGATGGTGGCGTCGTTGAGCGTGCGGCCGCGCATAAAGGCCAGGGGCACGATCTCGATCACGTCGCAGGCCATCATGCGCTGGATCTGGTCGAACTCCATCATGTCATGCAGGGCATCGAACAGCGGGCGCAGGTAAGGGTTGACCTTGTCCTGCATGGTGCCGGGCAGGAAGCCGAGTTTTTCACCCGCCTCGACGGCCGGCCTCACGAGCACGAGCTTGCGTGCCCGTCCGTGCTTGAGCATGGAGACGGCCGCGGCCACGGCAAGGTAGGTCTTGCCGGTTCCGGCCGGGCCGGAGCAGAAGGTCAGGTCATGATGGCGAATCGCCCTCAAGTAGGCATCCTGGCCGAGCGTCTGGCCGCGGATGCGGCGGCTGCGGACATAAACGTCGAAGCCCGGGTCGCGGCCGTCGACGTCAAGGCTGTCATTTTCCACCTCGTCCGGTTCGCCTGTCACAGCCACGTCGTCATCCGATCCAGGCAAGGCTGTTTCACTGCCTACCGCGAGGATGGCGTCCAGAAGCTGATCGCGGTCCATCGGTCGGCTGCGCCGCGCGGCCGCGGCCAGGCGCTCGAGCACGCGAGCCGCTCTGCCCACGGCGTCGGTCTCGCCGCTGATGCGCAGCGAGCCGTTGCGGGCGGTAATCTTGACACCCAGCGTCTCCCGGATGATCTTCAGGTTACGCTCCGCGGGGCCGGTCATGGCAACGCGCTGCTCGCCGTGCGGCAGGTTGATGGTCAATTCCAAGGTGCGAGGCTCCGCGTGAACGTGGCGATCAAACCGGGACCGATGAGGACGGCTAGGCCAACCTCTACATTCTACCTTCGGGTAAGGCGATGTCCGTCCTTTTTCGAGCGGCTTGCCTCGGTCGGCGGCGCGATGCTGCTGGGTCTGCTGGTTGCGGGCTGCGCCGCGTCCGGGGGCAAGGCGACGAGCGCCCAAGGGCCTGGCGTCGCGGTGGGTGACGAAGCCTGGGGGCCGATCACCATGGCCGAGCGCTCCGGCCAGTCACTGCAGGTGCTGACGAGCCTGCGGCGATTGCGGCAGGAGGTGGCCCGGTCGTTTGCGGCCATGGAGTGGGCTGTCTTGCGGCTCGAAGGCGGCGAAGTCGGGGCCGACGCTCCCGATCTGCTGGACGCAGCCGGCACCAACCCACCACCGGCCGTATGCGCCTGGGCTCTGCTGGCCGACGGGAGGACGGCCACGGTGGTCGGGCGCGTGACCCAACGGGGCGAGGGCACGGACGCGATCGGTGGGGTCAACTACCTGCTGACGGTGTACGCCCGCGTCGGTCGGTTCGGCGATAGTCCGCTCGAACGCCGTTACCTGGATGAACTGGCGGCCAAGATTCAGGGCAAACCCCAGCGGCAGCGGATATTCTTCATCCTGCCTTCACCCTGAAGCGTCACCACAGCGCTGTCCGCGAACCCGCCGCGCCAAACCTGCGCGGTTACCGCGCGCCGCCGATGGCCAGAATCTGGCGCCGTGTGCTCGGAATGATCCGCTGGTTGTTGGGCAACTGGCGTTCGGCCAGGGCGCCGTCGGCATCGAAGACGAGGGTCTCGAACGGTGAATTGGGACTCGGATGGATGGTGACGCGTGTGCCGCCGCGGTTGTCGGGGGTGACGGTCGCGGTGCGATAGGTGATCTGTCCATCCGAGGGGTAGTAGGCGTAGAAGCCCAGCGTGCTTGATCCATCGGGACTGACGGAGGCGGGCACGGCCTTGGGCAGCAGCGGGGGCAGCAGGTACAACTCGGCTTGCGAGAGATATCCGGCCGGCGGAGCCTGCCATTCGAAGCTTTTCTTCTGGCCGCGGTCTTCGCGCGTGACTGTGATGCGGTTGCCGCTGCGCACGCCGGTCTCGATGACGGTCATGTCCTGGGGCACGCCGCCGGGGGTCGCGCCTTGCGGGCGCGTGGTGGTCTTGGTCGACCAGATCTCCTGCTCGCCGTCGCGCGACACGAACATTTCGCTAAGGCTGTCGACCGACTGACCGCCAAGTTGGGCGTGGGCCTGGACGGTCACCGTCAGGCCCGGGTAACCCATCCTGGTTTCGAGCTTACGGCTCAGCCGCAGGTGGCCGATATCGTCGGACCCTTTGAGCAGGCGGTACCACTGCTCCTCGGGCAAGGCCTGGGCCAGGCGTTCGAACCCCTGATTGTCGCGCACAGCCTGGCCGAGTTCGATCTCGATTCGCCGCCGAGCGTCGCGTTGGTCGGGATCCTCGATGCGCATGCTGGCGAGCATGGCTTCGAGGATGGGGCGGGCGTCATTCAGCCGCTTCGCATCCACGAGGCTGCGCACCATGACGAAACTGTCGTGGCTGATGAGCGTGTAGGCGTGCAGAAGGATGAAGGGCTGTCCTGAGCTGGGATCCTTGATGCGAAAGTAGAGGGTCGCGGAGGGCAGGTCATCCAGCGGGGCATTGTCGCGGTCCATCAGGACGGCGGAGGGGTGAGCGACATTGACCTGCTGCATGGCCATCGCGACGACCTGGTCGATCGTCAGCTGAACCGCGGACGTGGATGAGGCGGCGGGGTTGCGGATAACGCTCGTCGGCTCACTGGCCTCGACCTGGCGCAGGTAAACCTCCGCGGAGTAACCCTCCGCACCGGCGATGCGCAGCAGGGCGTCATCGGCGGTGGCCTGGTGGAGCGTTGCGCCCAGCGGCGGGCGCAGGGAAATGCCGAAGGCTTGCTCGGACCAGCGTTCGGCGGCGAGCAAGGCGTCTTGACGCTGGGCGGTGATATCGGAGATGGCGGCCGAGGCGGCCGACGGTATCGCCATCGGCATGGCGAGCGTGGCCGCGATGAAAAGGATCGGCGTGCGGATGCAGATCACACTAAATCGGGGGGTCGTTTTCACGTTCCAGCTCCCTCAAGGCCTGGTCAATGGAATCGCCTGCCTGGGGAAGGCGTTGCCGCAGGGTCCGCAGGTCGACGCGCTGCGTGGCATGCCATTGGCTGCCGCTCGATCCGGCGCCCTCCCATAGACTTTCATATCGGACCGCGCGCCCCCCGCGTCCAGCGTCAAGGGGTAAGAAACGGCACTAAACATCGGCCGCACCCAGATTCGGATAGAACCATCTTCCGTGGTGGCCGCCTCGTTGGCCCGGCGCAGCTCGAATGGAGCCGGCCGACTGCCTCCCCAGCGCATCCACGCGATGGCGGGCGCGGCTGCATCGTTGAACAGATGGAGGGGCCAGCGTCCCGAAGCCAGGGGGGTGAGCATCGGCTCGGGTGCGGCCATCTCCCAGACCAGCCGCATGGGGCCGCCGTCATGGCCAACGGCGAAACGCAGCACGCCGTCCGCCAGTTCCAGCCGATGGACGATAGCCCGCTGCGTCTGGCCGTCGAGGCCGAGTTGTTCGAGGGTGCGTGTCTGGACATAGGCGCTGGCGTCGGCCTGACCGTGAGAGCGCGACCGTACGCGCATGGTTTGACCGAAAGCTCCGACTGATCCGCCGCTGAGACTGTCACCGGAGGCGTCGATCGACAGCCGGCCGATTTCCCAACCGACCGCATGACCGTCGCGCTCGACCAGAAACGCCTCCTGTTCGGACACGGGGCCGCCCTCCAACAGTTGCGTCTGACTTGCCCGCAGCCGTTGGCCCAACGCAAGGGCGGCGTGCAGGGATTGAAGCTGTGCCTCCGCGCTTTCGTCGGTTGAGGCGCCGGTCGTCGCGGCGGCGATCAGTTCGCGGGCGAACAAGACCGTCTGCCGAAGGGCGGCCGGTTCGGCGGTCAGTTCCAGGAACATCATGCGGCCAGGGGCGATGCGGGCGAGCCAGACCTGCTCCTGGAGCATGGCCAGTTGACGCGGATCGGAGGAGAGGGTTATTTGCCAGACGCGAACATTCCCGAACCACACCTCGGCCATTTCGCGTGGTGAGGGCGGCCTTTCGTGGATCAGCCAGTAGCGTTCAGCCAGAAGCTGAGGCGGCGCGAGCTGATGAACGGGATCGAGCTCGACGGTGTCCGCGGTCCAGCGACTTCGTACGCAGCGGAGCATGCCATCCTCCGCTTCGGGCGCCCATAACCAGGTGCGGCTGTCACCATACTGGTCCACGTGAGCCAGCCAGGGGCCGGCAGCGGAGGTGTTCGGTCTGGGGAAAAGGGCGGCATTGGCGGCCGGCTCCCGCCATCGCGCGATGCGCCCCGAGGCGAGGATGGCGTCAAAGAGGATGCGGTCGTCGCGCAGCTCCAGCACCGCCTGGCGCGACTGGCGGCTGTCGCTATGCACCGGTCCGCTGAGATAAACGACGAACTGCTGACGGCCGTCGAGGGTCAGCACGCCCAGAAAGTGCTTGCGCTGACGTTGGTGGGTCAGGGCCTCGCACACCGCGCCCGTCGCCGGCCCGATACGCGCCCGGCGAACGCGAGATCGTTCGATGGGCAGTCCATCAGCGGTTCGGGGAAGCAGAAGCGACATGGCCTGCTGCATCGCCTCCACCGCCGTGCGCGCGGGGGCCTCGGGCAGACGGGCGACCAGCAGTTGGCGCCCGTCGTCGCGACCGGCGGTGAAGATGCAGGTGTCGCGCAACTCGGCGGCCAGCGGGATCTCGTCTCGAGCGGATGACGTCCAGTTGGCCGGGACGGCCAGACTCAGGACGCCAAGTTCACGGTGTTCAAGCCGCGGCGGTTCGGGCGGCTGACGGGCGGCGCTGATCCATTGCGCCAGCGCCGCCGAAGCGAGCAGCACGCCCAGCATGGACGCCAGCAATGCTGCCTGTCGGGTTGGCGCAGGCCATTGGCCGATCCGTCGGGACAGAGCGTTCATGGCCTGATTGTACGCCGCGACGCGCCGACGTGAATCACGCGGCCGATGCCGCGGCGTGCGTCGCACGGGGGGTGACGATGACCGCTGCTGGGGCGGCGGCCTGCGTCGGTGACGTGGGATGGCGACGGATCAACTGCGCCAGGCCGCCGGGGCAGACCGTGACGCGGGCGAAGTGTTTGAGTCGATGCGCGGTGCGGCGATCGGCGGTGACCACCAGATTCGCGATCGCGGCTTCGCGTGCTTCGATACGATGATGGATCAGGGCTGTCTGCCGGGACAGCGCCCGTCGCGGCCAACCTTGCCGGCGGCTGAGGCGATGGTTGTTGACGCACCATGAATCGCGCAGGTCCAGCACGCGCCGATTGCACGTGAAATCGGCCGCGGCGGGGGCCAGCATCGCATCCATGCACCAGATCACGTCGTAGCGTTCATCGGCCGCGGCGTTCAGTTCGCGTCGCAGCGCGGCGCAGACGCCGTGCCAGCGTTGTAGCGCCAAGGGCCCCGCGCCGGTGACAGGCAGGCTGTCGCGGATCGTGACGGGTGCCGCGGCCGGAGCGAGGATGAGCCGGCGGGTGAGCGCCGAAAGCTCGCGCCAGGCGTCGAACGTGAGCCGTGGTTCGCTGAGGCAAGCCAGATCGACATCGTAATGTTGGGACGCTGTTTCGAGAAGTTCCCAGGCGCGTCGATGCCGGTCGGTGGCCATGGCCCTAGGGGGGGCGCTGGTCACCAGTAGCAGGGCGGGCGGCTGAGCGGCGGAGACTGAGGTATGCGGCCTGCTGCTGTTCATTGGCGAACGGCTCCCCAAAGGCGGTTTCTCCCACTCCGCCCCGTGTCGTCGACTTACCCCGTTTCTCGGGGCCTGCACACCCTCCGCCCCTGCTACGAGGGCTCATCCCACGCAGCGATGCGATCACGCCGCCTTGGCGTTGTCGTGATAACGGTTGTAGCGATAGCGATAGGTGTAGTGAGACCCGTATCGTGAGTAGTAGCTGCGGTAGTAGCTGCTGCCCACATGGGTCTGGTTGGTGGCGATCATGTGGGTGACCGGCGCGCTGTAGCTGGCCAGGGTGCGGGCGGCCTGCTCCACCAGACCGCGCGGCGTGGTGTGCATGCGTACGATCAACAGCACATCGTCACTGAGCGCTCCAAGGATGCCGGCGTCGGCGAGATCGACCACGGGTGGCGTATCGATGATCACGTGGTCGTAACGGCGGCGCAGGTCGTCGAGCAGGCCGGTCATCTTGTTGCTCGAGAGCAGTTGGACCGCCCGATCGTTGGCGCGGATGCCGGCTGGAATGACGTGCAACTGGCTGTCGCCCACGCTGTGGATGATCTGCTTGAGCTCGGCCGCGCCCTCCAGATAGCCGACCAATCCGGGCGAGTCGGGCAGACTCAACAGATTGGTGAACTGGGGCAGGCGCAGATCGCACTCGACGACGATGGTCTTGCGGTTATGCAGTTCGGCAAGGCTCAGTCCCAGGTTCAGGCTGGTGATGGTCTTGCCTTCCTGCGGCGTGGCGCTGGTGATGAGGTGAATCAGGTGGCGACGGTGATCCCACCGGGCCAGGAGACTTGTGCGGATGCCGCGATACTCCTCGGCGATCACGCTGACGCGCTCGGTGAGGGCCACGAGGCGGTCATCGATGCTTTCGAGATTGGTCTGGACGAAGGCGACCTCGTCGCGGTCAGACTCGGTCCAGTCGGCGGGCGCGCCGGAGGGGCAGTGGGCTGCGGCCGGGGGGTTGCTCATCAGGTCGGCCAGCCGCAGCGAGGTGGGCGTCTCGACCGGCTCGGCAGCCTCCACCTGGGCGAAGGATTCCGCCGGCTCGCGGGCCGGTGTCGTGGCGACTGGGGTCGGCGTCGCGGCGTTTTGCAGGCTCGGGGCGCCGCGATCGGACTCGCCTGGAAGGTCATCGACCGAATCGGCGCCGGTCCGGACGGACAAGTTGACAGGTTCGACCTCGCGGGCGGGGGACTGCGGGTCGCCTTCCAGTGGCGCAGTCACCGCGTCGGCGGCCGGCATGGTTGGGCCTGACTCAAGCGACGGCTGATGCCGGCGCTCGCGTTGGTCGCGGTCGCGGGCCTCACGATTCATGGCGTCAAAGATGTAGCCCATCAGAAATTCCCCGCTAGCCGCATCGGCGGCGGAGACGCCGCGGCGGCGACGTCGTGTTCAAGGTTCGGGACCATGTCGTGGGCCACGTGGCGCACGATGTCCGGGCCGACGCGGCGGCTCTCGCGGACGTAACCGAGCAACAGGCAGTTGTCGCACATGACGTTGATCAGTCGCGGTACACCGCCGGAGGTGTTGAAGATTTCATGAATGGCCTGCGGGTCGAAGGCGACGGCGAGGTTGTCGGGGTCGATGGAGGCTGCCCGCAGGCGGTGCTGAATGTACTGATGGGTGTCGGGCAGGCTCAGCGGCCGAAGCTGTTTCGCCAGAACGATCCGCTGCCGCAGGGCGGCGTGCCGGCCGTCACATATGCGGTCGCGCAGCTCCGGCTGGCCGACAAGCACGATCTGCACCAGTTTGTCGGTCGCCGTATCGAAGTTCGAGAGCAGGCGCAGCTCGTCAAGCGCATCGTCGCTGAGGGTCTGGGCCTCGTCGACGAAAAGGACGACGGGTTGGCCTTTGCGAAAGCACGTGACCAGGTGGGTGCGCAAATGGTCGAGCAACTGGCCGTGATCGTCGGCGGGCTCGAAGCGGATGTTCAGGTGACGCAGGATCTGGCGGATCAGCGCCTCGCGGCTGGCGTGTCCCCAGCCGATCTGCACGATGGGCGCCGACTCACCGGCCCGCTGGCACATGGTGCGGCCGACGGTCGTCTTGCCCGAGCCGATGTCGCCGGTGATGAGCACGAACCCCTTGCGCATGCGGATCGTGTATTCAATCGCAGCCAGGGCTTCGCGGTGCTGTTCGCTGGCGTAGAAGAACCGCGGGTCCGGCGTGTTCTCGAACGGCAGGGCGCTGAAGTGAAAATACTCGTGGTACACCGGATCAGTCCTCCTGGATGCGGGGTGCGGCGACATCACCGGTGGACAGGCCCTTGACCAGCACACCCGACGTCAGGCGGCTGAAGAGTTCGGGCCGCTGCAGGTTCAAGTACAGCAGGCTGGCCATGAAGATCAGCACGGCAGCCATGGCCGCGAAATTCAGCGGGTAGAGCACCATGCGACGAATCTGCCGCGTGCGGCGCTGCTGGGCGGAGATGATCTCGCTGACCGAGCCGAGCAGTGGCAGATCGAGCGAGGCCGCCAGTTCGGTACCGCGATGGAAGGTGGCGTCGGTGCGATGGGCGAAGAGCACGCTGACCGCGCCGGCGACCAGCCCCAGGCCGATCGCCGCCATCACCACCTGCATCCACTGTGGACTGATCGGGTGGATCAGCGGGGGACAGGGCTTGAGGAACGACAGGCGGATGCCGCGGTCGCCGCTCTCGGCCGCCCGCACCATGTCCAGACGCCGCAGGTTGTCTTCCCAGAATCCGAGTTGGCGTCGCACCTGGGCGATTTCACGGTCAATTTTCAGATAGGCGCTGCGCACCCCATACATCTGGTCGGTCTGCTTTTCGAGGCCCGCGATGTGGTCATTGAGCGCGGCCTGGTGTGCGGTCAGAGCGTCGAGTTCGCCCTGAGCGCGGGTGAGCTGAAGCTCCAGTTCCTCGCGTTTGGGGTTGCTGGACGTTTCCCGCTGGGCGACGACCTCCTGGTCGGTCTGGTCGATGCGCTGCTGGATCTCCACGAGCTTGGTTCGCAGGGTCGTCACATCGGGGTGGCGCTCGGTCATGCGATACGTGTTCAAGAACAGGCTGAGTTGTTCCTCGGTCTGCCGATGTTCGGTCTCAAGTCGGGCCAGCTCGGGGTTCCGCTGGGTGATGGTTTTGGGTGAGAGAGCAGGCGTGTCCTCGATAGCCTCTTCGAGACCGCGAATACGGACCAGCGTCGCGCTGCGATCGCGCGTCAGTTCCGCCAGGCGGGCCTTGGCGGCGGCCAGGGCGTTCTGCAGGCTGTTGGGATTGTCGGGCAGCAGGTCGGCCTTCTCGATTTCGAAAACCAGCTTCTGATTCTCCAGCTCTTCGATGCGGGCGCGGCTGGCGTCGACTTCGTTCTCGAAGAATACGGCGCTCTGACGCAGCCGCTGGTCAATCTGCTGGCGGGTGCGATTGATGTAGTTGTTCACCAGGCTGTTGATCGCCCAGCGGGCGAACGCCGGGTTTTCGTCGGTAAAGGTGACGTTGACCTGGTCCAGTTCATTGGTGGCGATTTCGTAGCCGAGGTTGACTTTGCGCGTCAGGGCGGCGCGACGCATCGGCAGGTTGTCGGTCGTGACCCCAAGCTGCGTCATCAGGTTGGCGTCGGCCTTGAGTTGTTCAATGACCTGGTCCACCGCGGCCTGGCCGGCGATCTCCTTCTGCAGGCTCTTGCGAGGGTCGCTGAAAAACTTGCCCGCGCCGGTGTCCATGATTTCGTTCATCACCAGATCGGTGCGGCGTTCGAAGACCGCCTGGGCGGCGTATTTGCGCGGCAGGAAGAGGCTGACCGCCAGAACACAGGACGTGACCAGGAAGGCCGAGAAGATGAACCGCCAGCGGTACTGTCGCATGAGCGACCATACCTCGAGCAGCGATTCGGCTTGGTGCAGTCTTCGGTTCATGCCAATGCCCCTTGGGGGGAATGCGTTCGTGTAAAAGTCCGCGGCGTTGATCGGCGGCGGATCACTCCTGGCTGCTTTCGTTCTTGCCGTACTCGGCCGCGGCGTCATCGATGTCCTTGGGCCCGCGCACGGTTTCAGCGAGGGGTCGGATGGGCATCAGGATCTGCTGCATGGTCAAGCCCACCGCCGCCAGCGGGTTGGCGGGCACGTAAATCACGTCGCCGTCCTCGAGCATGGTGTTGAGGGTCATGTCGCCCTCCATGACCATGGTGTTGAGGTTGACGGTCATGCGTTTGACCAGTCGGCCGTCGCGGTTGGGCCGCAACACTTGGATCTTGGCCGGGTCAGCCAGTCTTGTGGGCTGGGCCTGGGCCATCAGACGCAGCAGCGTGTTGGCGCCGGTGTAGGCATAGGGGCCCGGGGACGCCACCTCGCCGAAGACGAAGATTTTCTGGCTGTGGTAGCCGACGACGTGTACGCTCACGTCCGCGTCCTGGTAATACAGGCGGGCCATGTCCTCCAACTCGGCGGCCAGTTCCTGCGATGTTTTACCGGCCACGAACACAGGGCCCAGCAGCGGCAGGTTGATCCTGCCATCGGGGCTGATGCGCTCGGAGTAGCCGGCGATCTCGCGGACGCGCTTGGAGCGGATTTGAATCACGTCGGGCGGGGCCATGCGGTATTCGTTGGCCGACACCAGTTGATGTGGATCCGTGACAAATGCGTTGTAGTCGCTGTAGACGCGGGTGCAGCCGGCCAGCAGCAGCAGCAGGGCGGCCGCCAGAGCGGCGCGCAACAGCGAGGTCAGCGCGGCGGCGTCATGGGGTGCGTTCGTCTGGGTTGTGGACATGACTGTCCTCCCGTGGGGCGCGAGGCCCCGGCGAGTCTCAAAGAGCCGCGTGGTCCCAGACCTTGGGGACCGTGGCGACGATCAGACGCACGTCGGCCCAGACGCTGGGTCGACGCAAGTAGCGAAGGTCATAGGCCAGCTTCCGGCGAGCGCCAGCCACGTCGTTGGTATAGCCATTGCGCACCTGGGCCAAGCCGGTGAGCCCGGGTTTGGCGCGCAGGCGTCGTTCGATGCCGGGGATGTCGCGGCGAAGCTGGTCGATCATTTCCGGCCGCTCAGGCCGCGGGCCCACCAGGCTCATGTCACCGCGGAGGATGTTCCAGAGCTGGGGCAGTTCATCGGCGTGGGTCTTGCGCATCCAGGCGCATCCCGGCAGGATGCGTGGATCACCGTCGCGGGCGAAGCAGGCCCGTCCGTCGGCCTCGGCACGCAGGCTCATCGTGCGCAGCTTGTGAATGCGAAACAATCGGCCCTGGTGGCCGACGCGCCACTGGCTGTAGAAGACGGGCCGTCCGTCAGCCAGCATGATCCACGCCGCGCACAGCAGCAACGCGGGGCCGCAGACCACCGCCGCCAGCAGTCCGCCGGCCACGTCCAGCAGACGTTTGGCCAGCCGATAGGCCGGTGCCGACGCATGCCGGCGATGCGGTCGTCGGGCCGTTTCAGATTGGCGGTCGGCGGGGCGTCCCATGCCCTGCGGCTCCTGTGCATGGTGTGCGTGGGGCACACGGATGGCGTCCGGTCGTCCGATGACCGGGATTCAAAGGTGCTATCGTCGGTCTGCGTGGGGAACTTGATCCGGTTCTGCGGCTTTTGCCCCTTGGGGTGGATAGCAGGAGCGTGCCGGCTGCGCCGGCCCAGATCAGCCAGATTGTCGGTCTCGCGATAGAGGGATCGCCGTGGCCGATAACCTCAGCCCGCAGAAGCTGACAGACAGGACTTTATGGATTCGCGGCTGGGGCGGCGGGTAGCCCAAGTCCGACGCGCATGGCGGCGGCCTTGTCGAGCGTTTCCTGACGCTCCGCGGCCGGCTGGGAATCCGCCACGACGCCGCCACCCACGTGCATGTCGACGCGGCCGATGGCGCCCGGGTCGGCGCCGTCGTCCGGAGGGCTTTCGATCATCAGGGTGCGGATCGCCACGTTCAGGCAGCACTGCTGGCCGCGCAGCCAGCCGATCGCCCCGCAGTAGGGCCCGCGGCGCACCGGCTCCAACTCGTCAATGATCTGCATCGCACGGACCTTGGGCGCGCCGGTCACCGAACCCGGCGGGAAGGCTGCCCGCAAAAGGTCGACCAGGTCGCGGCTGGGATGCAGACGGCCGGTGATGGTTGCCACCCCATGATGAATCGTCGGATGTGTTTCGACGACGCGCGGCTCGGGGACACGGATGCTCCCATAATCGCAGACGCGGCCCAGATCGTTGCGGACCAGGTCGACGATCATGTTCAGCTCGGCTGTGTCCTTCACGCTGTCGCGCAGTTCGGCCGCATCCACACAGGCGGGCCGCGTCCCCTTGATCGGGCGGCTGGTGACGCGCCGCTGGGCGTCGACCTGAAGAAACAGTTCTGGCGACGTCGAGGCGATCGCCCGCTGGCCGGAGGGATGACCGGCGCAGGCCGGTAGTTCGAGATAAGCGCCATACCAGGCGGGGGAAGCCGTCGCCAGCCGGTTGAACAGCGATCGTCCCGCCTGGGGAAGACGTCCTTGCATGGATGCGGTCAGACGTTGGCTGAGGTTGACCTGGAACACATCGCCGGCCGCGATGTAGTCCATGCAGCGTGCGACGGCGGCTTCGTAGCCGTCGGTGGTGAAGACACTGCGGGGCTCGTCGATCCGCGTCAGGTCACGTCCGGGCACTTCTTGCGCCGGTTGGGGGACCGCGCAAGTCATCCAGTCGCCGAACGCCGTCCAGAGGCCTGTGGCAGTCTCGTGGACCGCGTCTCCCGGGCACCAGGCCAGTTCGATGATCGGCCAGTGCCGGTCCGCGGCCGCCCGCGCAGGCAGGCGTTCAACCCAGCGGCCCAGGTCGTAACTCAGGTAGCCGATCCACAGACCCGCGGGCTGGACGCGGTGCGAAATGTCCAATAATCGCCGCAGGTCATGAAACGGCCGATGCGTCCAGGGCGGCGGGTCGAACTGCGGGGAGAGGGGCGCACCGGGCGAAACAGTCCAGATGCTGCGGCCTGTCGGATGGCCGGCGGTGTCGATCTGGTCCGGGTGTTCGCTCACGTAGCGGTAGAACGCCGCCGGTTCGGCCAGGATCGAATATCGAGCCCATCGGGCGTCGGCACGTCCGGAGTGCAGCAACAGGACCGGCCGGTCTTTCGGCCAGCCCGCCAGCGCCGCCAGCGGTGAAACCTTCCAGTGCAGTGCCATGCTTGGGCCGAACATGCGGCCATGATAGCCGGGGCGAACCTGCCGGCCTGACTGGCACGGATCGGGTACCTGACCGATAAAGACTTGACAGAGACAGCTTGCCTTGAATCAGGAGATCCCCCAGTTCGAGTCCAACCGCTTCGGCGTGGTGGCCATCGGGTCGAGCACCGGCGGCCCGGGCACGCTCGATCGGATTATCCGCGGCCTGCCGGCCGACCTTCCCGTGCCGATCGTCATCGCCCAGCACATGCCGCCGACGTTCACCGAGTCGTTCGCGGCCAGTCTCGACCGTCAGTCGCCGTTGACCGTCGTCCATGCCGAATCGGGCATGCCGGCGCTGCCCGGCGTCGTCTACGTGGGGCGGGGCAAGCAGCATTTTCGTCTGCGACGGTGCGGCGCTCAGATCGTCATCGAGGTGAGCGACCAGCCGGCCGAGTTGCTCTACAAGCCGTCGGTCGATGAACTGCTGCGATCCTGCGCGCGGGTGCATGGCAGCCGCGTGCTGGCGGTGATCCTTACGGGCATTGGCCGCGATGGCACCGAGGGCGCCCGGGCGGTGCGTGGGGCGGGCGGCGTGGTCCTGACACAGGACCGCGACTCATGCGTCGTCTATGGCATGCCCAAGAGCTGCTACGAAGCTGGACTCGCCAGCGCGGTGCTCGACCCCGAGGGAATCCGCCGCGCTATTTTCCAGCTTTCACCGAGTGCTTCACGTTCAACGGCCGCATGAGGACGGGCGCGGTCCTTTGATCCGGCTGGATCATCGCGTGCATCGACGGTACAACTTGGCCATGCGGCAGGTTGTGATGCCGCATGCAGAGCCACCCGCCGCCGCCGCGGCGTTTGAAGGAATGGATTGATGTTCCGATGGGCGATGACGACGGGTGCGGTGCTGGCGGTAATGCTCGCGGTACGCATGCTCAGCCCCAGCGACATCTTCGACAACGATCAAGCCCGACCGTCGGCCCATATTGTCGATGTGGCGGTCAATGGTCATTGGCTCATGCAGGAAGACCCCGGCGGACGGCTGGCGACCAAGCCGCCGATGTATCCGTGGCTGGGGGCCGTCGCGGTGCGCCTGGCGGGCGGGCGCACCGATGAGTGGGTGCTCAAAGCGCCGCTGTGGATCAGCTATCTGCTTGTGGCCGTCCTGATCGTGGATATGGCGAGGCTGACGTTTGGCGGGCGACGCGGGATGGTGGTGGGCTGCCTGGCCGCGGCCATGTGGGCGGCCAATTTTCACGTTTTCAAGCTGGCTTACACAGCCCGCACCGACATGCTCGTGACCGGCCTGGTCACTCTCGCGGTCTGGGCGCTGCTTCGCCAGCGTAGTCAATGGGCACAGGGGAAAGTCAGGCGCGGCGAGGTGGCGCTGTTCTGGCTGGCGGTCGCGGCGGCGGCGCTGACCAAGGGACCGCCCGCCCTGTTGCCGGTGGGGCTGCTGGTGGGCTTGACCGCGGTGGATCGGCCCGGCGCGCGTGTGCGATGGGGCTGGCAGTTGGGCGGCCTGATGCTGATGCTCGGCCTGGTCGCGGCCTGGCTGGGGCCGGCGCTGGCGGCCTATCCGCAGTGGGCGGACAATATCAACCGCGAAGTGTTCGAGCGCGCCACCGGCCGGGGCAGCGGCGCGACGCGGCGAGATCCGTGGTGGTTCATGCCGCTGTACCTGGTGGCTCGGCCGCTGCCGTGGAATCTGCTCTTCTTCGCCGCCGTCGGCGCCTGGCTGGCCTGCGGGGTCAAGGGCGACGCCGATGTATCGGGTGATGCGCCAGGCCGCCCGGGCCGATTGCCGTTGGGATGGGCGGTGGGGTGGGTTGTTTTCGTCCTGATCGTTTTCATGGTGCCGCGCGGACGGCGGGCCGACTATCTGCTGCCGGCTTACCCGGCCATGGTCATCGTGGCCGCCTGGTTGGTGGATGTGGCCGAGCAACGCGAGGATTGGCGTCGGGCGTTTGTCGGTGTGGCGACCGCCGTGGTGGCGTTAGTGGGCGTGGGCGCGGCGGTCTGGTCATGGCGGTTGCCGCGACCGGCGCCGTTGAACCTGGGGCCGGCCGCTGACTTCTCGGATTGGAACTACTCGCCGCTGATCGCGGCCTGTGCGGCGCTTGCGGGTGTGGGAGGCATGGTGTCACTGACGGCGGCGTGCCGGGGTCGCTACCGCGTCGCCGCCATGGTGGGGACGCTGGCGATGGTGGGCGTCCTGGGAATCTATCAGGCGACGCTGGCGGCGCCTGCCGTGCTGCGGCACGGCGATGCGATGACGGCGGTGGCGCGGACGGCTCGCGCGGCTGCGGAGGACACAGGCCTGCCGATCGTCTGTCACGATCTGGGCAGCATCGGCAGTGAGGCCATCCCGGCGCTGCTTGGCTGGAATCAGCCGTGGGATGAAGGTGTTCTCGATTCGTTGCGCGGCGGCGAAGGCGCGATTCTCGTCGTGGGCGAATCCGCATGGCAGGCCATCGCCCGGGAGTTCGAGCATCGGACGACGCCTCTGGCCCTGACGCCGGTGTTGCCCAACCGCAGCACGACGGTGCAGGTCCGGATTCTGCGCATCAGTTCCGCGATGTCGCTTGTCCCGCGTTCAGGTATGGACTGATGGTGGTTTCGGCGCCCTCATCGGCCGCGAGGCTGCGGCCGGTCAAGTGCAGAAATACATCTTCGAGCGTCGGGCGACCGAGGCTCACACGCCGCAGGGTCGGCCCCAGTGCCGCGGCGGCTCGCGTGATGAAGGCCGGCCCATCGGTGACTTCGATGCGGATGGCGTGACGGTCGATCGCCGGGTGGCTGGAATCATCGAAGGGACCGAGGGTTTCACGCAGGCGTTGAAGCAGGGCGTCGAGTCCGGCCGGCGTGGAGTCGGCGGGTTCGAGCGTCACCACCTCGCCGCCGACGGTGCGCCGCAGTGCGTCGGGGGCGTCGACGGCCAGCAGTCTTCCCCGCGACAGGATCGCCACGCGGTCGCAGTGTTCGGCTTCGTCCATGTCGTGAGTCGTCAACACGATGGTCACGCCGTCGGCATCGCGCAATGCGTGAAGCTGATGCGACAGATCCCGCCTCGCGCCGGGATCGAGGCCGGTGGACGGCTCGTCGAGCAGGAGCATGCGGGGGCTGGGGAGCATGGCCTTGGCGATTTCGACGCGCCGGGCCAGTCCGCCACTGAGTCGATAGGCCGGTTCGTCGCGGCGGTCGGCGAGGCAAAAACGCTCGAGCAGGGTGTCGACCTTCTCCGCGAGCGTCGGCCCACGCAGGCCGTAAAGATGGCCGTGGTGCAGAAGGTTCTCGCGGCAGGTTAGCTGGCCGTCGAGGCTGGGGCGTTGAAACACGACGCCGATCAGCGGGCGCACGGCCGCTGGGTTCTCGGCCGGGTCACGGCCGAAGACACGCAGGCAGCCTGTGTCGCGCAGAGGAAGCGACGTCGTCGTCAAACCGAAGAGCGTGGATTTGCCGCTGCCGTTGGGCCCCAGCAGGCCGAACATCTCACCGACGGTGACGTCGAAGCTCACGCCGTCCAGGGCCGGCCGAACGATGCGGTCGCCGCGCCGCGGCGGCGGATAGCTGTAGCGAAGGTTGGCGACCGTGAGGGCGCGCTCATCGCCCGCTTCGCCATCGGGCCCCGCGGTTTGTGCGGTGGCGTCGGGAGATGCGGAGGTGACTGACATGGCGTCAATGCGCGGCCGGGTCGGCGGCGTCCTGGGCATGAGACTCGGCGGGCGCCGCGTGGAGGTGATGGTCGGCGTCGCGGGGCTGAAGCACGCGGTTCTGGGCCTGCGGCTTGAGCGTCAGGGTATCCGACAACGGCGTGAACACGCCGAGGAACGCGAAGAAGAACGGAATGATCGCCAGAGCGACCACGAGCTGGTGTTCGAATTTTAGGTGCATGAAGTAAATCATCACGATGGCCGCCTTGGGCAGCGTGAACAACAGGATCAACAGGACAATCACATACTTGGGCACGAACGGTTGGGCGTAGTGCACGCCGGTGTAGTGCCATATCTCGTAGAGCAGCACCTCGGCGGCGGTCAGCGCGAGCAGGGCGAAGAACAGCCAGCTCAGCGGCACGCGCGGATGGTGGGGCGACGTTGAGGTCGTGGCGGCAGAGCGGGCCATGGCGCAGCCTCCGGGAGGAGTCAGATGAGGTAAACGATGGCGAATAGGATGATCCACACCAGATCGACGAAATGCCAGTACAGACCGGCATATTCAACCGCCGCGTGATGCCGGGGCCCGAAGGCGCCGCGCTGGGCCCTGATCGAAAGCACCAGCAGCACCAGTACGCCGACGAACACGTGCAGACCGTGGAAGCTGGTCATCGCATAGAAGCAACTGCCGAACAGGTCCGCATCCGGCCGTACGCCGTGGGCGAAGAGTTCGAAATACTCATACACCTGCACCCCGACGAAGGTGGCCCCGAAAAGCGTGGTCAGCCACAGGCCCAGACGGCCTTGCTTCTGGTTGCCGTCCTGCAGACCCTGAAGACCCCAGACCAGCGTGACCGACGAACAGATGAGCAGGAAAGTGTTGGCGGCGGTCAGGGGGACATTGAGTCGCTGCGCGGGGTCAGGCCACCAGTCCTGGCCGAAGCGTAGGACGATGTATGCTCCGATCAGACCGGTGAAGAACATCACCTCGCTGCCCAGGAACAGCCACGTGGCGATCTTGCCGTTGGGCACCTGTAGATTCAGCACCGTGCCATGAGCCTTGAGCGGCTGGTCGTGACCAGTGGTGTGGGCCGCGGGGTGCGGCGGGGTGTTCATGGGCGTTGCGAGGGTTGCGCTCGACATCCGGCATCCTCTCCAGAGCAGTATGCGCCTTCGTGTTGCTGCGGCGGCCGCGGCCATACGGTCATGCGGCGTCTTAGACCTTGTCGATCACCAGCGCCGCCAGCACCAGCGGCAGATAGATCAGCGATGCGAAGAACGTCAGTCGGGCGTGGAGCCTTTCGCGCCGCAGCACCAGCAGCACGGCGCAGGCCATGAAGCCCAGGCCGCAGGCCATCGCTACGGCCGCGTAGGTCGCGCCGCTGTAGCCGTGGACCGTCGGCAGCAGCGACACAGGGATCAGCAGCAGGCACCACAACAGCATCTGTGCGAAGGTGACGCGGCCGCTGGGATCGGTCACCGGCAACATCGGGAATCCACCGCGGGCGTAGTCCTCGCGGTAGAGCCATGCGATGGCCAGAAAGTGGGGAACCTGCCAGATGAACATGATGGCGAACACCAACCAGCCCGCCAGGCCAAGCTGACCGGTCGCGGCGGCGTAACCGATGACCGGCGGCAGGGCGCCGGGGACGGCCCCGACGATCAGGCTGGTGCTGTGCAGCCGCTTCATGGGGGTGTAGATCAGGACGTAGCTGAAGATGGTGGCGGTGGCGACGGCGGCGGCGGCGGCGGTCGTGAGCAGCGCCAACAGTCCCACGCCCAGGGCGCCCAAGACCAGCCCCAGCAGCATCGCACGGCGCATTGACATGCGGCCGGCCGGGATCGGGCGGTGGCGTGTGCGATGCATGCGGCCGTCGGTGTCGCGCTCGTATACCTGGTTGAGCGTGGATGCACCCATGCACGCCAGAGCGGTGCCGGCCAGGGCGGCCACGGCGGTCAACCAGCCGCTGCTCAGTGACGCGGAGCCGCGCATGCCGAGGAGGTAGCCGATGCCGGCCGTGATCACGACCATGAGTGTGATGCGGACCTTTGTCAGTTCGGCAAGATCGGTTAGCAGTTGGCGTGCGTCGGCTGTCCGCTCGCACGCGGCGTGGTCGAGCAGGGTCTCGGCCTGTGGGGAAAACTGACTCATGCCGGGGAGGTCTCCAAGGTCGCGCGGGTCGTGGCGTTCGCGGTCTTGATGCTGCCGGGCAGCAGCCGCCAGGCGCGGACGGTGAGCAAAAATGCGGTGGCGAGGATCGCGGCCCCGATCACCTGATGGGCAGTGGCGATATCCGCCTGGGCGCGCATCTGGGCGGACCAGATGATTGAGGCTCCCAGACCCAGTTGCACGATCAGCAACATCGCCAACGCCAGAGCCGGTCGGCGCAGTCGCGTTGGCGATGCCGCGTGATCCGAACTTCGCGTCACCGCCGCCAGTCCGGCAACGGTCACCGCAAGGACGATCACGGCGCCCAGTCGATGGGCGAAATGGAGGGCAACCTGTACGGGTGTGGCGTAGGCGTCGGGCTGCTGATCGTAGGGCAGCAGGCGGTTGGTCGCATCGATGATCGCTTGCTGCTGGAGAGGCGGCACCAGACTGCCGAAGCTCGCGGGGAAGTCGGGGATCGCGGCGGTTGCGTTGGTGTGCCGTACGAGTACGCCGAGGACCAGTTGAAGCAGGAGGACACCGAGCAGCACCGCACAGGCTCGGCGGGTGCGGGCGGCGTCGACCGCGGACACGGCATTCGTGGTGGCGGGCTCGAACGGGGCGGTCCACCATCGACTGGTGGCGGCGGCGATCAGCACCGTCACGCACAGGAAGACCTGTCCCGTGATCCCATGGGCCATCGCCAGAGAAAGCGCTCCCGACGGAGTGGCCGGATGCCAGATCACGCGCAGGCCCCCGAGCACGCCTTGGAAGATCACCAGCGCCAGGGCTGCGACGCCCAGCCACCGCAACCAGCGTCGCGATGCGGCGTCACGCGAGGCGGCCCACAACCAGACAGCCGCGAGGATCGTGAGCACGCCCACGAAGCTGCCTTTGAGCCGGTGGGAGTGTTCCAGAAACGCTCCGCCTTTGAACAGCCACAGATCCCACGGCACGCCGAACATGTTGTAGCCGTAGGTCGTCGGCCAGTCGGGCACCGACAGGCCTGCGTCGTGGCTGGTGACCGAGCCGCCCAGAGCGACGAGCAGGAATGTGGCAATCACCAGCAGCACCGCCAGACGATGAAGCCAGGGACGGTGGGGCGGACATACCCGGTCAGGCGCTGGGGTGGTCGTGGGCATACTCTTCACCGTGATTCGTGATGCACAGCCGGTCGCCAATCTCAATGCGTCGGTTCCACCACGCCATCGGGCAGCGCCCGCGGCTGGGGCAGATAATCCTCCTCGGCCACGGGTGAGTTGAACTCGTATGGGCCGCGGTACACATGGGGAATCTTAGCGAAGTTGTCGTGGGGCGGCGGCGAGGTGGTGGCCCACTCGATGCTGTTGGCGTGCCACGGATTGTCGTCCACGGGGTATCCAAAACGGTCTCGCGGCCTCGCGGCCAGCAGAAACAGCAGGCCTGGGACGGCTGTGAGGGCCAGCAACACCCAGCGCCACTGGTAACCGCTGGTCATGCCCAGCCACAGATACGCATCGGGCTTGAGCAGCAGCGGCATAAGGAAAGCCGGCAGGAAGACGATCCACAGCAGCCGCTGACACAGGGCCGGGAGTCGCAGCTTGCCTCCGATGGTCCAGATGGCGAACACCGCGACGGTCGCGGCGACAGCGTAGGCCAGTCCTGCGGCCAGCATGACGCCCCAGATCTTCACGAACTTCACCGGGTCGTCGCCGCTCCAGAACTCGGCCTGGAAGATGTTGTGGGCGGTGCGCAGCGGCTGAGCCCAATCACTGTGGTACAGCTTGCCCAGCGCCATGGGCAGGCCCCCCAGGCAGACGAACACAACGGTGATGGCCCGTCCCAGCTTGCGCGGCAGGCTGACGAAGAAATTGTAGAGGAAAGGAAGCTGGGCCATCCCGAGCATCATCGCGCTGATGGTCATGAATACGTTCAGCGGCTGGAGATGCTCCAGCGTCGGATATTCGAGAATCGAGGCGTAGCGACGCGGATGTCCTCCCAGTCCGAGGATGTGCATCAAGAAGAACGTGCCGTTGAAGGCGATGATCGACATGATGAAGTGGATCACGCCCCAGCGCTGGTTCATCTGCCGGCCGAACATCTTGGGAAACCAGTGGTAGATCCCGGCGAAGATGGCGAAAATCGAGCCGCCGAAAAGCACGTAGTGAATGTGGGCGACGATGAAGTAGGTGTCGTGCAGGGGTATGTCGATGGGTGCCGAAGCCATGAAGATGCCCGACAATCCGCCGATGACGAACATGCTCACGAAGCCAAGGGCGTTGAGCATGGCGGGAGTGAAGTGGATGTTGCCGCCCCAAAGCGTGCCCAGCCAGTTGAAAGTCTTGATGGCCGAGGGTACGGCGATCATGATCGTCGCGGCCATGAAGGTCGTGCCCAGCGTCGGGTTCATGCCGCTCTGGAACATGTGGTGGCCCCAGACGATGAAGCCCAGGCCTGAGATCGCCATCATGGCGAAGACCATCGGCTTGTAGCCGAAGATCGGTTTGCGGGCGTGGACGGCCAGAACGTCGCTGACCAGGCCCATGCCCGGCAGAATCATGATGTATACGGCTGGGTGCGAATAAAACCAGAACAGGTGCTGCCACAGCAGGGGCTGGCCGCCGCCGTCGGGCAGGAAGAAAGTCGTTCCCAGCAGGCGGTCCATCGACAGCAACACCATCGCGGCCGTGAGCATCGGCGTGGCGAAGAGGGCGAGCGTGGCGGTGATGAGAATCGACCAGACCGTCAACGGCATGCGGAACAAGGTCATGCCGGGGGCGCGCATGTTGATGGTGGTGGTGATGTAATTGAGCGCACCGACGACCGAAGAGAAACCGATCAGGCCGACGGCCAGCACCCACAGCGTGGTGCCCGCGCCAACAAAATGCTGGGCTTCGCTGAGGGTGGGGTACATCGTCCAGCCGCCGCCCGCCGCGCCGCCGTCGACCCAGAAGCTGACCACCAGCATCAGGGCCGCGGGCATCGCGATCCAGAATGACAGGGCATTGAGCTTGGGGAACGCCATGTCGCGGGCCCCGATCATCAACGGCACCAGGAAATTGCCGAACGCCCCAACCAGCATCGGGATGATGACCAGGAAAATCATCACCGACGCATGCATGGTGAAGAGCGTCAGGTAGGCGTCGGTGGTGAGGGCGTTTTTCTGGTAGTCCAAGGCCGTGGCGGGCAGGGCGAGGCCCTGCCCGGCGGCGACACTCGTCGGCTGTACCCCGTCAACGCCATTGCCGAGGGTCTGCTGCGGCACATCCACCCATACGTGGGCTGCATCGGTGCGAACAGGCAGCACAACCTGACCGCGCAAAGTATCGATCACACCGTCGGGTCGCAGCACCGTGCGCCCTGTAATGACCCGCTCGATGGTCGCCCCATCGTCGAGTTGCAGGTGTACGGTCACGCCGCGGTTGACGCGCACCTGCTGGGCGACGTAGCTGTAGTCGGCCTGGGCGTGTGCGGGCTCGATGACCGCCTCGCGTGGCACGGAAAGTTCGCGTTCGCCGCCGCCGTTCTTCTCGGCGACGAGTGTGCCCGCAGGCAGCGTGATCGGCAGTTGATTGTCTGCAAATCCGACGAAACGGGCTGACGTCCCGCGCGGCAGCGTGCGGCCGTCGAGGGAGATATCGGTCTTCAGCGTCAGTTCGTGGCCGGGCTTCCACAGGGCGAGGTTGGCTTCCGGGGCCGTATTGGTCATCGTCCCGGGCAGCAACGCGGTGAAAGGGACGTCCTGCTGCGGCCAGGCGAGCTGGTAGCGCACGCCCAGGGCCAGCAGACCGCCGATGACCACGAAGAACAGAGACGAGAACATGAACTGGATGCCGATGACCTTGTGATCGGTCGAGAAGACATAGCGCCGCAGAAAGCTGCTCGGGGCGTGATGGACTTCGTGACCGCTGTGGCCGTGGTCGTCGTGGGATTCGTTCATGCGTTGGGTCTGCCTGATAGGTTCGGCCCGCGCCGAATGGGCGGGCGCACGCGGTTCATGACGACGGCGGCGCCATCGGCCGCGTCCGATAGATCAGTAGTACGCATCCTCGCCAGCCGGCACGAGGTAGGACGCTTCCTCTTCGAGAAACGCCTGATAGTCCGCGTCGCTGACGACGAACAACTGGCCTCGCATCTTGTAGTGACCCTGGCCGCAGAGTTCGGCGCAGACGATGTCGAACGGTTTATCGCGTCCATCGGCGGTGCGGCCGATCACCTCGCCACTGGTCTGGTGCGCCTGCAGCCACACCCGTGCGATCAGGCCCGGCACCGCGTCCTGCTTGATGCGGAAGTTGGGCAGATAGAAGCTGTGTATGACGTCCTTGCTTGTGAGCCTGATGCGTACCTGCCGATGGACGGGAATGACCATACGCTGGGTCACCAGGTCGTCGGCCGCATCCAGGTCGGAGCGGTCCAGACCGATCTGTTCGGCCGGATCGGCGCTGCGGTTGTCGATCAGATCGCGCTTGCGCGGCCCGAATCGGCCGTCAGCACCGGGATAGTGAAAGTTCCACAGGAACTGCTGGGCGACGATCTCCACTTCGATCGGCGTCGAAGCGGCGGCGGCCGATGCAGGCCCCGCGGCGATGGATGTGACGCCGGCGATCATGGCAGATTCGCTCGGCAACTGCTTGATCTGCGTCCACGTGGCCTGGCTTCCCGCGGCCGTCACCGCCAGGATCAGTGCCGGCACAATGGTCCACGCCAGCTCGAGCCGGTTGTTGCCGTGAATGAATGTGGCCGCTCGCCCCGGCTTGGCGCGATAACGCACGAGGAACCAGATCAGCAGGATGAACACCGCGGCGCCCACCACGCCGGTCATCCATAGCACGACGTAGAACAGCCGATCCACCATCGCGCCGAAACTCGAGACATTCTGTGGCAGCCAGAAAGACGTGCGACCGACGGATTCGCGCGCCGCCGCTGCGCCGGTGCTTAGCCAACCGATCAGCAGGGCGGGCATGACCAGGACGATCCAGCGACACGGGCTGGGCCATCCGCGCCTCAGGGCGGCGAAGGCCGGCCTGGTGGGCTCACAATCACATGGCATGGCAGAGATTCCTGGTGCAGCGGTTGCGTCGCGTCGGTCAGTCGCGTGCGGGCGGCTGATAGGTGAACGCCACTTCTTTTGTCTCGCCCTCGCCCACCGTGACGGCAACCGTCGGCGTCACGGCGGTGAACTTGTCGAATTCATGCCAGACGCTGATTTCATACTGACCCGCCGGCAGACCGCTCAGCTCGAATGAACCATCCTCGCCAGTGACCCCGAAAAACGGATGAGCAAGCACGTGCAGGTAGGCGCCCATCCACGGATGCACGTCGCACTTCAGGCCCACGCCGATCTCGGGTTTGCTGAGTTTCTTCTGAAGGATCATGCCCTTGACCGGCATGCTCTCGTTAAAGGCGCCGTTGTTGGCGCTGGTCATCTTCACATTGTGCAGCGTGCTGTCGTTGTTGAGAATGTCCAGCGGCTGGCCCGCCTGCAACGCCAGCACGTGGGGAACATACACGCAGCCATGCTGGTCGATCTCCACCGCCGTGGCGGGAGCCTCATAAGTTGTGTCTTCGAGGCCCTTGCTCACATACACGAGCACGTTGACCAGGGCCGCGGCGCCGTCCTCGAGCTCATTGCCGAAGACAAACAGTTCTCGCTGCGCTTCCGCCTTGCCGTTGTAGAAATCGGCGCAGTACTGGTCGGCATTCATGCGGATCGGCCGGCGCTCGGCGCGACGGCCTTCAAACTTGACCACGCCCTTGACCGTGCCGCCATCGGCAAACGTTGAACCAGCCAGTCCCATGCTGAGCACCAGTCCGGCGATCAGCATCCGGCGAATGGCGGAAGTACCCCACGGAGTCGTACCCGTCGTCCATGTGTCGAACATCTGTGTAATTCCCTTTCAATATGGCGGAGACTCGATCGCAGATCATCGCGGCAGCGGCTGCAGCATACGACTTTGCCGAGGCGGCCATAGCGAAAGCCGTCCCATAGAACAGAGGGCCGTTGGGCATGCCAATGGCTCGAAGGCCGAGCCAGCAACCGCGACGATCCGAGGATTGTAGCGTCCAAAGAACAAGACACAAAGGTAGTTGCAACGATACCAATATGTCGGAAGATGGGTATGACTGAAGATAAAACACTATGTTAAGCGGCGAGAGTCGGCGGGCTGCCCTCGCTGGCCGTTGTCTATCGGTCCACGGCGCTCATTGCGGCGTAAGCGTCATATCCAGGCGGTGCGACGTCTCGGGCGCGATCGATAGGCGCTGACGCTGGGGTGGGACGCGCCCGCTCTCGTGCCACGCTTCGATCACGTAATCACCGGGCGGCAAGCCGTGGATCTCGTACCGCCCGGCCGCGTCGGTGACCGCGAAGAAGGGGTGGGGCAGCACGTGCAGATAGGCCCCCATCCACGGATGCACGTCGCACTTGAGCCCGATGCCCAGCTCCGGTGAACTGAGCGTCTTGCGCAGCTCCATACCCTTGACCGGCATGCTTTCGTTGAACGCGCCGTTGCGGCTGCTGCTCATCTTCACGTTATGGAGGGTGTTGTCACTGGTGACAATGCGCAGCGGCTGATCGGTCTGCATCGCGAGGACGTGGGGCACGTACATGCAGCCGATCTGGTCGATTTCTGCGACGTTTCCCGGCGTGGGCCACCGCTGCTCGGGCAGGCCCTCAACAATGTGCACCAGTACGTTGGCCACTTCGCCGCCCGCCCCGACCACCATCGCCTCAGAACGGGGCAGATCCTGGTGCTGCTGAACGCAGTATGCGTCGGCCTCCATGCGGACGGGTCGACGGACCGGCGGCGGCGCGCTGAAGAGCACACGCCCGACGACACGTGTCCGCTGTCCGTGGGTGGGTTCACCCTCATATGGAGTGGTCGGCTGCTCTTGCAGGGGCCCGCTGGCGCGTGGCTCGGTAAGGGGAGCGTCAGCACTGCTCGACGGGGGTGATACGGCGTCATTGGGATCGCTGGCTTTGTCAGCTGCGGGCGTCGACGAAGCGGCCTGCTCGTCGGATGCCGGCGCGCCATCCGCGTCGGCGCCGCGCGTTGCGGATATCGACGCGGGCTGCACGAGCGGGGTCAGTTCAATGGTGGTCTTCGCCACACCATGCAGGCGCTCGGCGCCGGGGGTGTAGTTGCGGTTGCCTGCCGCCCAGAGGAAGCCCATAAGCACTTTACGCTGGTCGGCGCCTTCACTGCCATACATCGCGTCCACTTGGCGGCGGTAGGACTCGGGATAGTTGGCGAAAGCCGAGTGGCCGCCGGGGAACCACTGGGGCATCGCCGTGCCCGGCTGGATCGTGGCCGGCTCCTGCAACCAGGCATCGACCCAGTTCCACTGCAGACGTCGAGCGACCAGGTTCAGATTCGGCGCACTGTGGCGGTAGACCATGATGCCCAGTTCATCGACGCTTCGTGGCTGAGTTCCCGCGCTGTCGGTTGCGTCGTCGTCGTAGGCGGCATCTTCGCCATAGTTGTCTTCGCTTTCACCGTGGGGATCGTCCTGCGCGGCCGCGTCGTCGTGCGGGCTATCGGCATAAGGGTCATCCCCGTAGAGATCGTCGTATCCGTCGCCGTCATCCGCGCCGCTCTGCGCGACGTCAGCTTCGGGGTGGTCCAGCTTCCACAGGTCGATGAGTGTCCGCTCGTCACCGAGTACGTGGCACTGGATGCATCGCAGCTCGCCAAACAGGGCCTGGCCGCGGGCGAACTGTTCGGGCGTCAGGTCGATGGTCGGCGCATAAGGGAAGGGATACTGGGCGTCGTAGAGGGAGGCCAGGAAGCGGGCGTCGCGCACCACGCGCTCCCATGTCGCGCGACGCTGCGCGCGATCCGTGCGGCGTGGCGAGAACTCCCATGACTTGGCCAAATCGAAACGCAGGGCGAAGTCATGCAGCGTCGTCAGAGCCGCGGCGATCGCCTCGCGTTCAAACCAGTCGCTGTCCGGCGCCTGGCGGATGGTCTGGTCGACGACGGCCAGGGCGTCGCGCAGTGTTTGGGCCTCGCGACGGCTCCAGCCGGCGAAATACTCGGCCAGCTTCACCTCATGGCCGTCTTTGAAGGCAAAGCTTGGCATGCGCACCTGCAGCCAGGGTCGTATGGGGTGTACGTTGTTGAGAAAGTGCGTCAACCACTGGGGCTGGGTCTTGGCGGCTTGGCCGACCAGACGCGGCGGCGCGGTGTTCAACTGGTCGTAGTTGTATGTGCCGTCGGGGTTGGTCACATCGTAGAACTGTTGAATGTGGACGCTGTTGCCTTCAATGTTGTGGCAACCGTAGCAGTTGTAGAGCGTGGCGATCTGCCGGCCGCGGGCGATGCGCAGCGTCGACTCATCGCGCACCATCAGACTCTCATCGACCAAAGGTGGCCGGATGGCCGTGACATACGTCACCAAGGCCCGCACCTGCTGGTCGGTGAGGAAGAACTTGGGCATCTTGAGTTTGTCATACGGCCGGCCCACGTCGATGGACGTCTGGGTTTCACCGACGGGATCATCGTCGGCCGCCAGCTGCGGGAAGCGACCGCGGTCGTAGACGCGGGGGTTGTGCAGCTTGTGATACAGGAACGGCCGTCGCTCCAGGTCCATGTGTTCCCATGCCAGCAGCACCTTGTGCGTTGCGTCGCTGGCGGTCTCAACGTCGTAGATCATCTGGCCGATCTGAGGCGCCCCGGCGTCCAATCCTTCATGCCCCACCTTCCAGACCGAAAGCGGCTGCCGTCGCTGCGGGTCAAAGGCGTGGTCGAAGTAGCCGAAGTCGAGCTTGTGCGGATCTTTGATGCCCCAGTCGTCCAGGTTGGTGCAGGCCGACACGGCTTGTTCGAAACCATTGATGGTGTGGCAACCGCTGCATCCATAGTGAGCGATCATCTTCTGGCCCAGGAAGGTCAGACGCTGGTCGGTCGGCCAGTCGGCAATTTCCTCGCGCGCCAGTTGCGGCGTGGTGCGGCCGGATTGAAGGGTGACGATCAGCTCTTCGAGCATCCGTTCGCCGTCGTGGCTGAGGGTGAAGTCGCCTGGACGCCAGTCCTCACGTTGCAGCGAGAGCAGGTAGGCGGATAGATCGACCGCCTCGGCTTCGGTGAGGCGAAGGTCGGGCATGATCGTGTCGACGGCGTAGTGCCGGGGGTTGCGCAGCCAGTCGTAAAGCCACACGCGGGCCTGGGCTTCGGTGCGGCCGGTCCGCAGCTTGGTTCCCACGGCTGACAGCTCGGGACCGGTCTGGTCGATCTTGTCCGCCAGATGTTCGAGGGCGTACCACTGTCGCTGATTGAAGGACATGCCTTCGTAACGCCGGGCGGCGGCGGTCTGGTCCAGACCTTCGCGCTCGACCAGGTCGTCGACGATCAACTCCCGGCCATGCTCGGCCATATTCGTGTGACACGCCAGGCACCCTACGCTGTTGAACAGGGCGCGGCCGCGTCGTGCATCACCGGCATCGGCTAGGGACGCGGGGACAGGCTCGGGTTCATAGGCCGGGGCCGACGGCGCCGGCGGGGTGGTGAGCAGGTAATGCGTCATCGCCGCAACCTCGGTGCGCGTGCGCAGCAGGTCGGTAGGCGACGAGTTGTTCTCGAGCATGAAGTAGTGCGGCATGCGCGCCAGCGGTCGAAAACCCTTGGGCGACCAGATCCAACTGGCAATCATCTCCTGCGACAGCTTGTCGGAAAGATGAACGAGGCTGGGCCCGATCTTGCGGATGTCCAGATCGTCATCGAGGCTGCTCACGGCGTGGCAGTTAACGCAGCCGACCTGCGCGAAGAGTTGGCGGCCTTCAAAAAGACGCGGCGCGTCCTGCTGGAGGTCGAAGATCTCGGTGTGACACTTGTTGCAGCTCGACTCGATGTATTCCATCGCATGCATGGGTTTTTCCCAGTGCATGTAATGGATCGGGTGCCAACCGTACGTTTTCGCCCAGTAGTCGGACTGCCGTATGGCGAGGCGTGGCCGATCGGCGGTCGGGGGCTGGTAGATCGCCGCATCGCCATGCGGCTGGTGGCGCGGCGCGAAGGGTTCACCGTCGCCGCCGTTGAGATTGACATCGTGTTGGGAATAGACGGCGGTCCGGCTGTGCTCGGAGCCGTGCGGCATTTCCTGGCTGGCCGCCTCCGAAGCTTCGGAATTGGCGTCTGGGGTCGGTCTGGCGAGCATGCGCCGCAACTGCGAGGAACCGCCCACCTGGGAGATCAGCGGCTGCGGAACCGGTGTACCGCTGACGGCGTCGACCCAGATTTCCCGCGGGGTGTGCGCGGTGTGCTCGAACAGAGTCTCCTGGCCGGCCCCTTCGTGGCACACGGTGCAGCCCATTGAGCTGATCGCGTGCTTCGAATCGGGATCGACATACAGCTCCATGCGCGGGTGGCCCAACAAGACCGGGTTGGCGCTGAGCTGCGGCAGGTCGCGGTCGCCGCGCAGGGTGTTGTAGCGATCGACGGCGGCGAAACGGTACTGATCGACCAGGAGCTTGAAGTCGTCCTCGCCCAGAGCGCTCTGCACAATGTTTCGTAAGTCGCGCAGGTGCCATGTGATGGGCTCGACCCACTGCTGACGCGTGATGGCTGTGCCGTCGCCCAGGGGCACAGCGGCCTGATGGGTGGCGATGTCGGCCAACGCGGCCGACAGGCCCGGTTCGTCGGCGAGTTCGGCCATCGCCGCCCGCCGACGCATGCGATTGAGCGATTCCAGCAGGGAGCCGCGCGCCTCGTTCCGACGCTTGGTGAGGCCCAGTTGATCGATCGTCCGTTCCCAGAAGTCCAGCATCACCACGGGATGGGCCACGTCGCGCAGATCCTGCCCTTCAAGCTGGGCGATCTGACGTTCAATGAACAGCAGCAGGTTGCTGGGCTCATAGGCCGCGTCATCGATGTTCACATGGCATGTCTGGCAGCGGTCGATTGTTTCCGTGGTGACAAAATTGAGGTCGGTGCGCACCCCGGGGACGACGACCTGCTGCACTTTTTCGCTGGGGTTGAGCCAGTCGAGCAGCGGGGCGTTGCGTACCACGTCGGCCACCCGCGGCATGACGCCTCGTGGCCGCAGAGCCGCGAGTCTGTCCTGCAAGCCCGTTTCCTGGCGTGTGAGTTCATCGATGCGACGCTGCAGATGCAAAGCTGCTTCCTGGGCCGCCGCCATGGCGGCCTGGCGTTCGCTGATCTGAGCCTCGAGCGAGGCCAGGCGCGTGGCTTTCTGGTCATAGTCGCGCTGTTTGCGGGTCAACTCCGCGCGCAAAATGCGGACCTGTTCGGATGCCGGGCCATGCGTGAGCGAGGCTCGCTCGATCTGCTGGGTCAACGGGCCAAGCTCGCCCTTCACCGCGGCCGTGGGAAGGCGAAGCTTCTGGGCGTCGGCCTCCAGCGAGGCCAGTTCGTCCTGCAAGGCGGCGACGGTGGAGCGATCCACCTGGGCACGCAGGTCGGTCAACTCGCGCTGCAACCGCGCCAGGCCGGCGCGTTGGGCGGCTTCGGCGGCGGCATCGGCCGCGTCACGCACCAGGGCCACATCCCAGACGCGTCCTTCCCTCTGGTAAGTGCGCCAAGGCCTGGCGTGGTCCACCAGCACCAGCGCCAGCACGGCCAGCAGCAGCAGGATGGCGGCGGCGGCGAATGCCCGGTTGAGTTTGCGGATGTTCCACGACGTATCGGTCGGTGTCGGCATACGCCCCTCGCGACTAAAAACCAGCGGCCTAAGCGCGATGCCTGGGCCCGGGGAAGACTTGAGACAAAAAGGACTGATTTAAGTCCTTCGCGCAGCGGAAGTTGAAGAAAAGCACTGCCGCGGCGGCCCAGATTCTGACGCCTTCAGCCGGAGGATGCAACCATCCGAAGGCCGTCGACGCACTCGTGGGCCTTGCGTGTCGATTTCACATTGCGTCCAGCGGGATGGTCGATACACTTGAAGACCTGCATTAGCCCGGACGGCCTTCCAGCCGCCGTCGACCGAGGTAGACCAGCGAGACCGACATGCGACCCACCGCCGCCCCCAGCATCGCCAGGATTCGAATTGCGCAGACCTTCCGACGGTAGGGACGGCGATCGTTCGCTTTACGACGACCCACAACCCTGCCGATCGGCGGGGTTTTTTTGTGTCTTGCGGACGTGTTTGCCCGCCATGCCAATTGCCCCGATGATTCGGCCCAGTTGAGAAAGAGGCCCACGATGAGCCCTGACGCCCTCGAGCATCCAGACGACTCCCAAGCCCGACGCCCGGCAGGTCGCCGCATCGAGATCTACGACACCACCTTGCGCGACGGCACGCAGGGTGAAGGCGTCGCCTTCAGCCTTGTGGATAAGCTCAAAATTGTGCAGCAACTGGATGCCCTTGGTGTGGATTACATCGAGGGCGGCTATCCGCTGTCCAACCCCAAGGACGAAGCGTTCTTCCATGAGGTGCGCAAGCTCGCGTTGCGGCGGGCGAAAGTCTGCGCCTTCGGCATGACGCGGCGGCGCGGCGTGAGTGCGGCCGACGACCCGGGCATGCGGGCACTGATCGCCGCCCAGTCGCCAATCGTCACCATCGTCGGCAAGAGCTGGGATCTGCACGTTGACGAGGTGCTGCGCGTCAGCCGCGACGAGAACGTGGCGATGATTCGTGAGTCCGTGGCGTTCTGTCGCGCTGCCGGACGCGAAGTCTTCTATGACGCCGAACACCTGTTCGACGGCTACCGGGCCAACCCCGCGTACGCCCTCGCGACGCTGAAGGCGGCCGTGGAGGGCGGGGCCACGCGGCTGGTGCTCTGCGACACCAACGGCGGCTCGCTGCCGGGCTGGATCACACGGGTGGTCGGCGAGTTGCGTGCCGCCCTGGGCGGCGACGTGAGGCTAGGTATCCATCCGCACAACGACAGCGGGCTGGCGGTGGCCAACGCGCTGGCGGCTGTGGACGCTGGCGTGGTCCAGGTGCAGGGCACGATCAACGGCATCGGCGAGCGATGCGGCAATGTGGACCTGACGACGGTCGCGGCCAACCTGCGCCTGAAGATGAATCTCGACTGCTTGAATGGCGATTCGATGCAGCACCTGACCGAGACCAGCCGGTTCGTGTATGAACTGGCCAACATGGGGCTGGCGGCCAACCAGCCCTTTGTCGGTTCGTCGGCCTTCGCTCACAAGGGCGGCATGCACGTGCATGCCGTGCAACGCGTGGCCCACAGCTACGAGCACGTGAATCCGGAGGCGGTCGGCAACGAACGACGGATCCTCGTCAGCGAGTTGTCCGGTGCAAGCAATATCGCCGCCACGCTCGGACGCAAGTTCAAGGTGCTCGAAGACAAGGAGCTTCAGCGCAAGGTGCTGGGGCGCGTGCAGGATCTCGAGAATCAGGGCTACCAGTTTGAGGCGGCGACGGCCAGCTTCGAACTGCTGCTGCACGAGGCGCTGGGCACGTTGCCTCGCTTCTGGGATCTGGACCATTACCGCTGCGTGATCTTCAAGCAGGATCAGCAGGATTCCTCGACGGAGGCTATCGTGAAGCTACGTGTGGATGGACAGGTGGAGCACCGAGTGGCGGAGGGCGACGGTCCGGTCGATGCTCTCGTCGCCGCTCTGCGCAGGTGCCTGCGGTCGCACTATCCGCAGATCGACCATGTCCATCTGCGGGATTACAAGGTGCGGGTGGTCAACCCTCGGGCTGAAACGGCAGCGACGGTGCGTGTGATCTGTCAATTTGTGGTGGCTGACAATGGCCCGGCACCGGCGCGCGGCGACGTTGGTCGGTATTTCGCCACGGTGGGCGTCAATGAGAATATCGTCGACGCTTCATGGCAGGCGATCGCCGACGCGTTCACCTACCACCTGGTCGAAGCCTGTGCCAAGGCTCCCGTCGCGGCGACGACCTGAAGCCGTCGGACGGCGCTGCGACGGGGCAGGTTGAAACCCTCCGCCGCCGGCTTACAATGCTCGGCTCTGACCGGTGCACCGGTAGCTCAATTGGATAGAGCACCTGGCTACGGACCAGGAGGTTGGGGGTTCGAGCCCTCCCCGGTGTATGGCTTACGCACGGACGCCCGTCTGCAAAGACGGGCGTTTTCGTTGCGCGAACCGCGGCCATCAGCGGTCGGGATGGGCCACACGCGGCAGGTCGCGGAGAGCCCGCTCCAGCACCGGGTAGTGAGCCTCGCTGGGCGACATGTAGAGCGCCTGGGTCAGCGGCGTGACGTCGCCGGTCGCCAGCCAGCGGGCGATGAGGCGGCGCTGCGCGGCGATCATGCGGTTGCGGGCGAAAAGCCAGTCGGGCGGCTGGGGCACGGTCTGCGGCTCCAGGCGGCCGCCGCGGACCCGGGTCGGCGCTTCGACCCACGCGTCGGCCGGCTGGCAGGGGTTGGCTGAACCGTTCTCGCATTGCAGGCTGATCGGCCCGGTCACCGGCCCGCAGTCGCCGCCCGCCAGGCCGATGACCAGTCCCGCCAGCGACGGACCGACGTTGGCGTACATGAAAGGCGGCATGCCGTAAGGATGTTTCATCGAGTCGAAGCGCGGCAGCATCTGTCCACTGGCCAGGGCCCCCTGAAGATGGTCCTCGTCGAGGTCGCGACGCGTTTGCCCGGTCGGCAGCATGCGCCGGGCCCAGTCCTCCCGATCGGTGGCCAGTTCTTCCCAGTCGGGGGCGATGAACGGCCAGGCGTGGAAGTTCTGACTCGGCATCCAGCCCAGACGTCGAATCACGGTCAGGAACCATTCGTGGCCGAAGTGCCAGTCGCGCCGCCGCGGCAAATCGTCGATGACCTCCAGCATGGCCGTCACGCCGTCGCGCCCGTCGAGAGTGCAGCGCGTCACCCAACCGTTGTGGTTGCCGCCGATGAATTGCAGTTGGACCCTGTCCCACGGCACCTGAAAGTAGTAGCTCAGAAAATATCGCAGATTGGGCACCTCGACGCAGATGCCGTGCGACTTGAGGCCGAAGGCGTCGGCGATGGCGGGCGGCAGTGTGTCGGTGGGATTGACCAGACAGGTGAATGTGGCGTCGGGAGCGGCGTGTTGTTTGGCCAGCGCGGCGAAGCGCGAGACGATCGGCCAGTTGACCGCGCCGTCCGCGGCCGTCCACAGGCCGGTCTCGTGCTGAACTTGACTGTAGCCTTCGATAAGCTGCCCGAATAGACGCCCCGTCTGCTGGCGGATGCCGATCGAGTAGAGCACCCAGTGCGCGCCGTCGATGGCGTGAATGTTGTCATCGGTGGCGATCGCCGTGATGGGCAGCCCCGTCGTGTTGGCGACGATGGCCGCATAGCGGGCCATCTCCTGGGCCCGCTTCACGTCCAGGTCCAGCAGGCGCAGCTCGATGGGCCGGCTCAGATCGCGGACAGCGTCGGCGCAGTCAGCCAGCCCGTGCAGCAGCGTCACGACAAAGCGCGATCCGCCGCCGAGGTAAGCGATACGAAAAGTTTCCCGTTCGCTCATGTCGCACCTTTCGCGTGTTCTATTGCGCCCGCATGCCCACCGCCACGAGCCGGTCGCCGCCGGCGGTGAAGCCGACGTCGGGCACCAGGGCCGCTTCACCGCCGCAGAAGCAGCCGAACAGTTCGCCCTTTTCGTCGCCTCTGAAGAAGTGGCGGATCATGCCCGCGGTCAGCATGGCCGGATCCATCACCTTGGAGTCCCGCAGCCGCGTCACGCAGGAGAACGCGATCATCGCCTGCGGCGGGCCGCCGAGTCGTTCAATTAATCGGCCGGCGACGTCGGCGGTGTGTCGGTCGATGCTCGCCGCGTCCGATTTGTTGACGCACTCGCCGCCGAAGACGGCAAAGTCAAAGTCGCTGCCGCAGATCGTTACCGCCAGACGGCCGTTGACGGTTGGCCCGGCAGCGCCGGTGCGGTCGTGCATCTCAAAGCCGTCGCAGTAGATGTAGTCAGTCATGTGCCCGACACCGGCGATCATCGAGGTTTTGGGCGCGAAGTCCTGCTTCATGCCCTCGACGTAAGTGACGTGGTAATCGTTGTGCAGCGCGCCCATGAGGACGATGAAGCCCGGCTTGGGCAGCACGGGCGGCAGCAGGCGGCCCGTGTACTGGCCGTGCAGGCGGCAGGTCTGACGCTGGATCTTCTCGCGGTAGATGGTTTCCCAGCCCAGGGGGTGGCCTTCGCGGGCCAGGCGCAGCGTGTTGTCGCCTGGGGCCGATGCGTGGAAGTAGCCGGCGTCAGCATAACCGTCGACTTCCAGGTCCGACCCCGTGAGCCCCATGACCATGAACGACGAATCGCCGTCCTTCAGATCGCGGCCCCATGTGATGCCATACACGCCCGCGCCGCCGGTGCCATAAACCTTCGCCCCGCCCGCGTGATCCTTGATGGTCCGGCCGATGGCGTCGGCCATGTGAAACTTGTCCGGCTGATCGTGCGGGATGACGAAGTCTTTGACGCGCTCGATGAAGAGGACCGCCTTGGGCGTCTTCTTCGCGGCCCTGAACTTCACCATCATGGCTTCGGTTGCCGCGGCGGCCGCGACCGTGACCTCCGTTGAGTTGGAGAAGCCCGTGGCGGCGAAAAATGACTTGCTGGCGTCCATGTCATCGTCCTCGGGGCGTCAGGCGGTTGCGTGAAACGACCGGGGGCGCGGTCACCGCTTCATGCGGCCGCGGCGGTTGGGGAGCGAGGGGAACTTCGCGTGCGGCTCGGCCTGGTACCAGTAGACGACCGACGCCAGGTCATCCGTGAGCGGCTCATACGCGCCGCCAGCCCACCAGCCAAGAGCTTGGATGGTGACTTTCAGATCCTTTTCGAATCGGATCGGGTCAAGCACGTGCCAGCGGTACAAGCCATGCTTCGGCACGCAGCCTTCCTGTTTGAAGTGCAGAGGGTAGCCCAGGAACGGTCCGCTGTAGGTATCACCGAAGCACCAGGCACCGCCGAAGTAGTCCTCGGTGCCCGTGCCGCAGAGGGTGGGGTTCTGCTTGTCGCCATCCATATAGAACTTGATCTCACCCTCGCCCCACCAACCGTCGGAAAACTGGCTCCAGGCGATGTAGGTGCCGACGTAATGCCCCTGGCCTTTGATGCCGTCGACCAGCACGTGCTCAGGGTATTCGCGCGTGGTCATCGAGCGGCGGTACTGGGCGTGGAAGTAGCCGACCTCAGCGGGTACTTCGGTGAGGGCGTAGCTGATCTGATAGAAGAACCCGCCCTGGGCCTCGTGGCCGTCGAACTGCACTTCGATGCGGCAATGCTTGCGGAAGGGCATCGGCCAGTAGCAGTTGAAGCCGCCCGCCGGGTTCACCGCCACGGGAATGCTGACGATTTTGGTGCGGAGGTTGTGGCCGGAGGCGAAGAACTCGCCCAGCGGCGCTTCGATCGAGGGAGTTTTTTCACTATCCCAATAGAAGCGGATGACGATGTCGGTCCAGCTCTTGGGATCCACGGTGATCCAGATGTGCTGGATGATGCCCGGGCCCTTGATGTCGGCCAGCGTCGTCGTGCTGCCCGGTTCGAGGCTGATGCAAGGACGGACCTTCCATCCCTTGCCCAGCTCGCGGGCCGCGCCCTTGCCATTGGGGTCAGCCTTCGCGCCGCCGCCCTTGGCGCCGTCGGGGTTCTCCGCGCTGATGCTGCGGGTCTGGGCTTTGGACAGGAGGGGCAGCGAGCCGAGGCCGAGGTTCAGGCCGGTGGCGTCGAACATGGCGGGCGTCTCCGGGAATGTGTTGCGCATTGTGCAGGATGACGAGGTTGCACCGACGGCGCGCCAAGGTAACGATCCAGGCGGACTTTGCCATCAGACGCAGGACTGTCGGCTGGCGGTGTGAAGCGGCCTTTTTGCCCTGTCCCGGGCCCGGCGGCTATATTGACCGCCCCGGCTGTCATGCCGCGCCGCGTCGGGGCGCATGCAGTCTGACCTGCTTTTGGATCGACCCTAAGGGGCTTGTCGCCGTGGATTTTCGTGCCAACCTGATCAATGGCCAATGGTGCGAGGCTTCCTCGGGCAAGCGCCGCGCGAACGTCAGCCCGGCGGATCGCGGGCAGGTGATCTGCCAGACGCCCGATTCCGAGCCGGCCGACGTGAAGCGCGCCATCGATGCGGCCTCCAAGGCGCTGCCTGCGTGGTCGGCGCTGCCGCCTCAGAAGCGCGGGGCCATACTTCTGCGGGCGTCGGAGATTCTCAACAGCCGGCTTGACGACGCGACGCAGCTGCTCGCACGCGAAATGGGCAAATCGCTGCGCGAAGCGCGGGGTGAGGTCACGCGCAGCGTTGATCTGTTGCGATATTACGCTGGCTGGGGCTGGCGGCTGGCGGGCGAGCTGGTCGCCTCCGACGCGCCCAACGAGATCATTTACACGATGCCCGTGCCGCTGGGGGTGGTCACGCTCATCACGCCGTGGAATTTCCCGTCGGCCATTCCCGTATGGAAAATGGCCCCGGCCCTGGTCACGGGCAACACGGTGGTCCTCAAGCCCGCCAACCCCGCGCCGGCTTCAAGTCACATCGTTGCCCAGTGTCTACAAGAGGCCGGCCTGCCCGCGGGCGTGCTGAACGTCGTGATGGGCGGGGGGCGCAGCCTCGGTGACGCGCTGACGCTCGACCCACGTGTCAAAGCGATCTCGTTCACCGGCTCATGCGGCGTGGGCAACCACATCTTCAAAACCGCCGGCGGCCCGCAGCGACGTATCGGGTTGGAGATGGGCGGCAAGAACCCGCTGGTGGTGATGCCCGACGCCGACCTCGACGCGGCAGTGCGCATCGCTGTCGCCGGGGCCATGCTTTCCACCGGCCAGAAGTGCACCGCCACCAGCCGCGTCGTCGTGCATGACGCTGTGCTCCTGCCCTTTACCGCCAGACTGCTCGATGCGGTGCGGTCGCTGAAGGTCGGCAACCCGCTGGAGGAAAGCACCGACATCGGGCCGGTGGTCGACGAAAGCCAGCTTGCGACGATCCTCGAGTACATCCGCATCGGCCGCGATGAAGACAAGGCCACGCTCGCCGCAGGCGGCCGGCATCTGACCCACGGCGAGTATGCCAAAGGTTTCTACATCGAGCCGACCGTCTTCACCAACGTGGTCAACTCCATGCGCATCGCCCAGGAGGAAATCTTCGGGCCGGTGCTGGCGGTGCTGCGCTGCGGCGGTCTTGATGAGGCGATCGATTTATGCAATGACGTGGCATTCGGCCTGTCGGCCGGCATCTGCACCCGGGATATGGCCACGGCCTGGGCGTTCGTCAGCCGCATCGAAGTTGGGCTGGTGCACGTGAACAATCCCACGGCCGGCGCCCAGGTGCATGTGCCTTTCGGCGGATCGAAGGCCTCCAGCAGCGGCGATCGGGAAATGGGGCGGGGCGGGATCGACTTCTTCACCCAGATCAAAACCGTGTATCACACGATGGGTAATCCGTGATCGGGCGCGGTGACCTTCCATCGTTCATGACGGATGGCAGACATGAATCCCAAGACCACCGCGATTCTATTCATCGAGTTTCAAAATGAGTTCGTCCGTCCCGGCGGACAGTGTTTCAATCTCGTCCGTGACGAAATGGTCCGCCAGCACACGTTGCCGCACTGCATCAAGCTGATGGAAGTTGCCCGTAAGAAAGGCATTCTCTGCGTGCAGGTGCCGTTCATCAGCCAGGCCGATTTCATTGAGCGCCACGGCGTCAGCGGTCTGGTCAAAAATCTGCATCAGCAGGGCGCCTTCAAACTCGGCACATGGGGCGCGGACCTGATCGAGGAAATGCGCATCAAGGACGAGTTCGGCGATGTGCGCATTCAGGGCAAATGCGCGATCTCAGCCTTCGAGCACACGCAGCTTGAACAGGTGCTGCGCGATCGCGGCATTCGGCATGTCATCGTCTGCGGCTATCTGACCAATGTGTGCGTCGAAGGCACGGCCCGATCGGCCTACGACCGCGGGTTCGCCGTGACCATCGCCAGAGACGCCACCGCCGCCGCCGACCCGGCCCACCAGGCCTATGTGGAGAACGTGATCGCCCCCATGATCGGCCAGGCGCTCACGGTCGACGAGATTGAATCGAAATTGGGGTAACCCTCAGACGTCCGGCGCCGGCCGCGTCAGGCGGGCGACCGGGGATCCGCACTCTTGCGTATGGAGATCTGAACACATGGCTCAATACGGTATTCGACGTGACGGCTCGTACTACACGCGCATTCACTGGGCAAGCACCACCGAGTCCAATCCGCTTTACTGGGTCTGCAACCTGATCGACGACGACATCGAACGCCACGGCGGCACTTGGGGCGCCAACACCATGGGGCCGGCCAACTGCGTGCTCGACTTCTTCGGTGAAACGCAGGAGATCGGCCGCATCAGAATGTTCCACAACGTCGGCGAATACGAGTCGATCCTCGAAGAGCTGGCCAGCGAGATCAACTTCTACGTCAGCGACGACGACGCTTGCCGCCGGCTCGGCGACGAGAAGGCCGATCTCAACCAGGTGAAATGGACGCACATCCTCAAGTGTGCGATGGAGAAGAAGGAGTACTGGGCCGATTTCAAACTCGACAAGCCCGTGAAGGCCAAGTACATCCGCATCGAGCTGGTCCGCAACCATGGCACCCCGCCGGACCTGCCCTGGACCGAGACGAGCGAACTGAAAATCTATCCGCCGAAGTAAGCCACCTCCTTAGGCCAGGCCAGCCATCTGTAAAGCGAGAGATTCATGCCAACCAGCGCGATCTATCCCGACCTCAAGGGCAAGCATGTCCTGATTACCGGCGGCACGGGCGGCATCGGCGCCGGCGTGACACCCGCCTTTATCGAGCAGGGCTGCAAGGTCACCACCCTGGGCCGCAGCGCCGAACACGCCGAGCAGACGCGCAAACTGTGTGCCGGCATGCCGGGAACGATGCACTTCTACAAGTGCGATCTGGCCGACGCCGACGACGTGGTGAAGGTGCTCGACCAGGTCGAGGCGGAGCACGGCGACGTCGATGTACTCATCAACAATGCCGGCTGGGATCCGCGCTACGACACCACGAAGATGACGGTCAAGGAGTGGGACTACCTCTTCGACCTGAATATCCGCCACTACTTCCTGACCTGCCGCAAGTTCATCCCCGGCATGCGTCGCAAGGGCGGTGGGTCGATCATCATGACCACCAGCCACCAGTTCTGGATCGGCTTCGGCGAGCTGGCGGCCTACAACGCGACCAAGGGCGCGATCATCGGTTACGTGCGCGCCCTGGCTCGCGAGGTGGGCAAGGACATGATTCGTGTGAACGCGATCGCCCCCGGCTGGGTGATGACCGAGCGGCAACTCAAGGAAATGATCACACCCGAGCGACAGAAGAAGCTCTTCAACGAGGAGCAGATTCTGCCCATGTACCTGAAGCCCGAAGACCTGGCGCCCAGCTATGTCTTCCTGGCCAGCGATGTCAGCAAGCCGATCACACGGCAGACGCTCGTCGTCGACGCCGGTTTCGCCATGGCGTAGGTGGGTGCGGGAGTGGATCCGGTGGCAGGCGGCCGAAGCCTCATCTGTGCCGCGCGAAGGTGCGGATCGCTCCCGTTTCACAACCCCACGCGGCCGCGAAACTCCGGTCGGCCTTGGGCGTGCAGCGGCGCCGGACGAAAGCGCAGCAGCGCCCCATTGTGACCCAGCGGCCTGGTCTTGACGGCTGAGGTGATATAGAGGTCGGTGAGGTCAGGCCCGCCGAAGGCGAGGCTGGTGGAGTTGGGCGCGGAGACCGGGAAATCGGCAAGCGTGCGAGCACGGCCCGGCGTCGCGGGCATCTCGGGGTCGAAGCAGCGGACAAGGCCGCCTCGGGAGAACGCACACCAGAGGCGGCCGTCGGTGTCGGTGGTGATGCCGTCGGGGTGGCCGGCGGGCGGGGCGCTGTCGTCGAGCGTCTGGTCATAGAACAGCCGCTGATTGTGGAGCGAGCCATCGGTCGCGTTGTAGTCGAACAGGTAGATGCGATGGGCGTAGGAATCGACGAAGAAGAGGCCGCGGTTGTCGATGCTGAACGCCAGGCCGTTGGACGCGTCGATGCACCCGACCAGCGGCGTGACCGTCAGGTCGGGATCGATGCGATACAGCACGCCAGCCCCGGCCTTGCGGCCGGGATGGGTTCCGGAGAAGACCCGGCCATGTGGATCAGCGATCGCGTCGTTGAAGCGGATGCCTTCGACTCCGGGCATATGGTCCCGCAGGACTCGGAATTGCCTGTCGTGATAAATGCCGATGGCGCCGTGCTTCATGAGCAGCAGCAGCGAGCCGTCCGCCTGCAGAAGCATCGCGCCCAGGCGCTGCCCGTGATCCGGGTGCGTGAAACAGCAAGCCGCCTCGCCCGTGGCTGGATGGAACCAGAAGATGCGTGGATTGTCGATGTCGACCCAGTAAAGCCGGCCCTCATCGGGATGCCACACCGGGCTTTCGCCGAGGACCGGTTCGAAGTTGACGAGGACTTGAGATGGGGAGTCCATGGGTGGGTGGCGGTTGATCCGGCCCCTGAAGGGGCCGGCTTGGGGTTCTGGGGCAGGTCGCGGATTGAGGCGGTTTACACGCTGATTCTGGAGCGGAACTCCGGCCGACCTTTCACGCCCAGGCCGCGGATGCGCAGCAGGGCTCCATCGTTCTCGACTTTCTTGTCAGCCACGGCCGTGGTCAGATAGAGCTCGTCAAGGTTGGGACCGCCGAACGTGCAACTCGAAATCCGCGAGGCGGGAAGCTTGATTTCCTGAAGCTGCGTGCCCTCGGGCGTGAACTGACGAACAAAACCCGCGCCCCACCAAGCCGACCAGAGATTGCCGTCGGCATCCACCGTCATGCCGTCGCAGGTGTCCTTCGCGTCGGGGCGGCTGACAAGTATCTTGCGGTTGCTGATCTTGCCGCTCGCACGGTCATAGTCATAGACATAGATCTCGCGCGGCCAGGAGTCGGTGTAGTACATGCGGGTGAGATCAAGGGTGAAGCCCATACCGTTGGAGCAGCCGACGTCCTCCGCGACGATGGTGTATGAGGCATCGTGCTCGAGGCGATAGAGCACGCCCTTGCCTGCGCTCGATGACATGGTGCCGCAGAAGACGCGTCCCTCGGGGTCGGCGATGACGTCGTTGAACCGGCTCTCGCGCTCACGCTCGATTTCCTCGACAATGGGCGTGAGCGTCTTGCCGTCCCAGGTGGCGATGGTTCCGCGGTCCATGAACAGCAGCAGCTTGCCGTCGGGCTGGATGGTGAAGCCGCCGACCTTGCGCTTGGGCATGTCGAAGCACTGCTCGCTCTTGCCGGTCGCGGGGTCGAACCAGAACAGGCGCCCGCTGTCAATGTCGGTCCAGTAGACGCGTTTCTCGTCCGGGTGCCACAGCGGGTTCTCACCGCAGAGACAGTCGTAGTCAGCCAGGACGTCGATCTGAAGGTTGCTGTTCATGATGGACTCGCGTGGTGTGGAAGCTGGCGCGGTTACGGCCACCAGGGAACGGGCCGATCGCTGAAGACGCAACATAGGCTTCGAGTGCGCCGGCTGCAAAGGGGGATGCGGGGCGCGTGCTGCTGCTCCCGCGGTCGGGTGGAAAAAGAGCCCCCGGCAGTTCATCGAGGGCTCAACGGAAGCATCACTCGAACGTCCGGGCGTCCTGCCATGCGAACTGTCGCTGACGCTCGACCATGTCGTAATACATGCCGCCTTTGGTCATGAGATGCTCGTGGTCGCCCGTCTCGACGATGCGCCCATCGTCCATGACCACAATCAGATCGGCGTGAGCGACGGTTGACAGGCGATGGGCAATCACGAAAACCGTTCGGTTTTCGTAGAGCTCATTGAGGGCAGCCTGAATCAGCTGCTCGCTCTCGGTGTCAAGGTTGCTGGTGGCCTCATCAAGGATGAGGATCTGCGGGTCGGCCAGCACCGCCCGGGCGATGCTGATGCGCTGCCGCTGTCCACCGGAGAGTTTCACCCCGCGTTCACCGATGAGCGTGTCGTATCCCTCGGGCAGTTCGGTGATGAAGCGGTCGGCGTTGGCGCGTCGGGCGGCGTCGACGATCTGTTCATCCTCGGCGTCACGTCGACCGTAGGCGATGTTCTCGCGGACCGTGCCGTCGAACAGAAACACCTCCTGCTGGACGACGGCCAGAAGTCGGCGGTAGCTGTCGAGCTGGAAGTTCCTCAGATCGATGCCGTTAAGCAGGATCAGACCGTCGGTCGGATCGTGGAAACGGGCCAGCAGATCGGTGACCGTCGTCTTTCCGGCGCCGCTGGGCCCGACGAGGGCGACGATCGACCCGCCGGGCACGGCGATGTCGAAGTCGCGAATCACCGGCACGTCGGGACGGTAGGAAAAGGAGACGTGATCGAAAGTGATCTTGCGCACGGTCGTCGGGGCCGGCAGAGCGTCGGGTCGGTCGGGTTTGTCCACCGGCTTGTGGAACAGCTCAAAGACGCGGTCCATGGCGGCCAGCGACTGCTGCGTGCGGCTCAGATCGAACACGATGCGGAAGACCGGGAACATGAGCATGCCCACGTAGCCGGAGAAGGTGACGATTTCACCGACGGTCACCGGCTGGGCGGCGTTGCGGATGGCGTCGCGGATGACCATGTAGCCGCCGACCCAGAGCACCGCGAGCGCCGTCATCGGGATGAGCAGTTCCCAGATCACGTCGATGCACAGCTCCATCGCGTGGGCGAGCAGCCGTTTGCGAATGATGGTGTGGTTGGAGACGGCATAGTCGCGACCTTCACGGGCTTCGCGGCGGAATGAGCGCACCACGCGCAGCCCGCCGAAGGTCTCGGTGACGCGGCCATCGATCGCGTTGCGGTCCTTCGAGGCCGAGCGATAGATCGGACGCACGCGGGCGACCCACGCCAGCGACATGACGACCATGGGCGGCAGCATGGCGCAGGCCACGATGGCCAGTTGCCAGTTCCACGAAAAGAGCACGGCCATCACGAAGGTGATGCGGATGATCGCGGCGGCCGGGCTCATGACGGCCATCTGCATCAGGCCTGTGGTCTGGTCCACGTCCCCCGACAGGCGCGAAACGATGCCGCCGGCCTTGAGATCGGTGATTTCGCCCAGCGGCAGGCGCATGCAGTGCTCCATAAGCGTCTGACGCAGGCGATGGACCACCTTGGTGTTGACCACGATCATCCACCACCAGCGCAGACTCTCCACCGCCCGGGCCAGCAGCAGCAGGGCGAATACGCCCCCGCACACGACACTGAGCCAGACCTGCTTCTGCTGGTGCGTGAGCTGGTCGTTGAGCAGGATGCGGTCGATGACCAGACCGAACGCCGCCGGCTGAACCAGATCGAATGCGGCAGCGACGGCAGCCAGGCCCATCAGGCCGGCGATGGACCAGCGATACGGGCGCAGCCAGTGCATGTAATCGCGCAGATGCTGGCGACGTCGCTGACGACGCTGCTCGCGCGGCACATCGGGCTGGTGGTCAACCTCCAGCTCATGGGCGTGGAAGCGTTGTTCAATGGCTTTCCAGCCGCTGGTGGCTACCTGGCGGAACTCGCGGTAACGACGTTTGGATGTCGGCAACGTTCGCATCAGCCACCTCAACCGGGGCCCAAACACCCGCATTGTCCGGGCCCGGGCCCGGACAAGGACTTGACCGTGAAAGCAGAAGGATCGGTGAACGCCCAGCCATCGCCGCCAACAGCATGCGGCGAGTCCGTCGTTGGCTGGTCTGGCGGGTGGCGGTTAGTGCGGTCGCGAATTGAACACTGCGGCCCGCAGCGCGCATGCAATCCGCCTGACGTCCCGACGGCGTCCTGCAACGTGGCCGGTCGGGTTCGAATTCAGTTGGCGGGTCGTCATGGCGCACCTCCGCGAAAGATCCTCGCGCGATGGTAAGCCTTACGCGCCGGCTGTCAATAGACAATTCGTAATGTTCACGAAGAAATCAAAGAATTGTTTGGTGCACGTGATCGCGAATCCGACCGGGCGGGCTTGGTTTCGGGTTGGGGATAAACACGGGGAATGGTCGGAGATGAGTCGATGTCCACCACCGCGCGCGGCGGGCGAGTCTCAGGTCGGTTCGGCGGTGAACAAGCCTTGACGTTCGACCATGTCACGGTACATGCCGCCGGCCGCGATGAGCTGTTCGTGGCGGCCGACCTCGACGATGCGACCGCGGTCCATTACGACGATCAGGTCGGCGTGCGTGATCGTCGAAAGACGGTGGGCAATCACGAAGGTGGTGCGGTTGGCGTAAAGGTCGGCGAGGGCCGCCTGGATCAACTGTTCACTCTCGGTGTCAAGGTTGCTGGTGGCCTCGTCGAGGATGAGGATCTGGGGATCCGCCAGAATGGCGCGGGCGATGCTCAGCCTCTGACGCTGTCCGCCCGAGAGTTTCACGCCGCGCTCGCCGATAAACGTGTCGTAGCCTTCGGGCAGTTCGGTGATGAAGCGGTCGGCGTTGGCGCGACGGGCGGCGTCAATGATCTCGGCCTCGGCCGCGCCGCGCCGGCCATAGGCGATGTTTTCACGCACCGTGCCGTCGAAAAGGAACACATCCTGCTGCACGACCGCGAACAGGCTGCGGTACGTCGCCAGTTTCAGACGGCGCAGATCCAGGCCGTTGAGCCGGATCGAACCTTCGGTTGGATCCTGAAAGCGGGCCAGCAGGTCCGTGAGCGTGGTCTTGCCCGCGCCGCTGGGGCCGACCAGCGCCACCACGCTTCCGCCGGGCACGGTGAGGCAGAAATCCTGGATGACAGGCACGCCTTCGCGATAGGCGAACGTCACCTGTTCGAAGGCGATGTCCCGCACGTTGCGCGGCGCCTCGACGGCATCGGGAGCGTCCGGCTTGTCGGGTGCGCGGTCGAGGACGTCAAAGACGCGCTCCATGGCGGCCAGGGCGCGCTGGGTCTGGCTCATGGCGTCGACGATACGGATCACCGGGCCGATGAGAAGAAAAATGTACCACTGAAACGCGAAGAGCTGGCCGACGGTTGTGGGGTTGACCACGCCCATATTTGCATCGCGCACCACGAGATACCCGCCGTACCACAGAATGCTGACGCTGACGGCCGGCATGAGTATCCGCCAGCCGCTGTGCACGATCATCTGGAGAATCTGGGCGAAAAGGCTCTTACGGATGACGGTGTGATGGCCGACGGCATAGTCGGAGCGCTCGTGCGACTCGCGGCGGAAGGCACGCACGACGCGGATACCGCCGAAAGTCTCGGTCACCCGGCCGTCCACAGTCGAGCGGTCTTCACGCATGGAGCGATAGATCGGCCGAATGCGACGCACCCAGAACAGGTGCAGGCCCACCAGCACCGGCAGAATTACGGCCAGTCCCACCGCCAGCCGCCAGTTCCACAGGAAAATGATCACCAGGGCCGCCGTCGACTGCACCGCCGCCAGGGCCGGACTGATGAGTCCCATCTGCACCAGACCGGTCGTGCTGTCCACGTCGCCCGACAGTCGCGACACCACGCCGCCGCTTTTCATGTCCGACAGTTCATCGAGTGACAGGCTCAGCAGCCGATCGAACAGACGCTGACGCAGGCGGAAGACGAGCTTGGCGTTCAGCACCGCGACCACCCAGTCGCGCAGTGTGTCGACGCCGAATCCGATGAGGCTGACCACCGCCATAGCGCCGCCGAAGAACGCCAGCCGCTGCACGCGTTCGCTGTAGACCAGCCCCTCGATGAGCACCGCCTTGTCGATGATCTGCTGTGACAGCACCGGCATGACGACCGTGCCGCCCACGCCCACCAGTGCCAGCATGAATACGCCGATCAGGCCCCATGCGTGTGGGCGCAGCCATGCGGCGTATTGGCGCAGGTAGCGGCGCCTCGTCGCGCGATCTGGCGTGTCGGGACCGGACTCGGTTGTGTCGGGCTTCTGTTGGGGCTGGCGGTGCTGCTCGCGGAATCGCTGGTGGTACTGCTTGGAGGAATGCAGGCGGGGCAGGGGCTTGCCGTCGTCGCCGACGTTGGCGCGTCGGCCACCCCAGCGTCCGCCTCGTCCGCCGCCCATGCCGCCCAGTCCGCCGCCGTGCACCAACGCACCTCCTGCCGTCCAGCACGACGCACCCCGGGCTCAACGCCGCGCCGCAGCATGCCCAACCGCCCGATTCTACGGCATACCGGCCGCCCTTGCCGTCGCTCTAAGATTGCTGCGCCCAATCCAGCACCACGCCGGTGTACTGGTCCTTGTGGTTGAGCAGGCCCTCGTAGCCTTCCTGCATGCGGGACGCAGGCAACCGATGGCTGATCAGCGGCCGCACCCGCAAACCCTCGCGGGCGATGAGTTCGAAGATCGTGCGCAGGTTGCCCTGCGACGAATGGCGGCTGTGCGGGTCCAGCCGCGAGGTCTGCGGCAATCGCCATTCAAGGGCACCGACGACCGTGATCCAGCGGCTGAACATCTGCTGGAGCATCGGCGTCACGTTCATGTCGTGCGGTTGGCGCGGTGAGCCGAGCACAATGACCTTGCCGTGGTCGCCGCACAGGTGGACGGCGTCATTCACGATGGCCGGATGGCCGACGGCGTCGATACAGGCGTGCGGCCGCTGGTCACCCATGATCTGCCGGGCGCCCTCCAGGGCATCAGCGCCCGAGACGCAGAGGGTGTGCTCGACGCCGCATTGCCCCGCGAGGTCGCAACGCTGTCTGACCGGATCCACGCCAATCACACGTGCCCCAGCCGCTTGAAAAAGCTGGGCCGCGAGATTGCCCACGGCCCCGAGTCCGAAGACCACCACCCAGTCGTTGAGATGCGTGTCGCTCATCTGCTGGGCTGTGATGGACACCAGGGCCATACGGGCCGCCGCCGCGTCGTCGTCACTGACACCTTCAGGTATGCGTTCGACGAGCATCCAGTCCCAATCATGCGCCAGACCGTGGGAGACGTGGGGCAGAAAGGTGAAGACGCGGTCGCCCGGGCGCACCTGGGTGACCCCGTCGCCGATTGCCGTCACCGTGGCGACATTGGCGTAGCCAGGCTTAAACGGAAAGCTCAGCCAGTCGTGCCCGGGTTGACCGATGCGCGGGTCGGTGCCGGCGTATACCGCCAGTTCCGTGCCCGCGGAGATAAAGGTGCGGCGGGTCTGGAGCAGGGCCTGCCCCGGCCCGGGAACATCGGGCAAGTCCAGATTCACGAAGACGAGCTTACGGGGCTCGGGGACGATGGCTTGGCGGGCTCGTGGCAAGGTTCTGCTCCGGGAGGCTGGTCGGATGGCCGCTTGGCGAGGCCGGAAGCCGGTTGCTATACTGCTGGGCTTGCCTCGGAAGGAGAGCCGACCCATGTACGCCATCATCGAAGACAGCGGCACCCAGATCAAGGTCAGCGAAGGCGATGTCATCCGCGTCGCCGTGCGCGATCTGCCCGCCGATCAGGCAACCCTCACATTCGATCGCGTGCTCGCGATTGGCGGCGTCGAAGGTCAGGATGCGAAGATCGGCACGCCTCTGGTCGCCGGCGCCACCGTGGCGGCCGACGTGCTGGCCGAAGGCCGGACCGACAAGGTGCCCGTCGTCAAGTTCAAGCGGCGCAAGGGTTATACCCGCCGCCGGGGACATCGCCAGGACTATCTGCAGGTGAAAGTGACCGCGATCAAAGGCTGACTTCTCGTGCAGCCGCCAGGGACCGCATCCCGGATCCGCTCACGCTTCGCCCGCGCCCGCCGCGGGCGTTTTTTTCGCCGCCCCGGAATGAACAGATGCCCGGTTGTCTGGCGTCCTCGACGTGTTACGCTCAACGATCTGAGCTTTCACCGGTGTTGTTCGGCCGGCTTGGCGCGTCATGATGTCCGCACAACATTCCATTTCGCCGCCCTGGGATGCGTCGCCAATCCATGGAGAGCCGATCCTTTTTCGTCGTGCGGTGGGCGACGCTGCGCCGACGGGCTGGCTGATGTTGGAGGCGCGGGGGGCCGTCCGCCTGGCCAGTCACGATGGCCGGATCACATACGAACCCGGTCGGGACTTTGAACCCGGCGAAACGCCGCGGCAACTGCATCTGACGGCCGACTCACGCATCCCCTGGCTGAACGACGAACAGTTCTTTCCCGCACCGGGCCAGCCCAATGCTCTGCCCGCGACGCGCACGGGCGACCGCCATCTGCTCTGGTGCGAACAAGGCCTGTTCGCCCGGCATCAGGTGCTCGCCGCCTACGAGCCGACCGATGCCGCGCGTCGAAGCGCCGCCGCGGCCGCACCGGATCAATCGTCACGTGGAGCCACGCTGCCGACCACTGCGGCTTGCCTGCGCGAGGGTCGACGTCTGCACCTGGGGGTCTTCGGCGACAGCATCGCCACGGGCTGCAACGCCACCGCCATTCTCGATATGCCGCCGCATAGTCCGGATTTCGTGCGGATGGTGACCCGTTCGCTGGAGACGCGCTGCCGCGGTGGCGTTGAGCTGACCAATGCCTCGTGCGGCGGGATGGCCGCCGACTGGGGCCTGCGCCACATCGCAGGCATCCTCGAAACCCCGTCCGACCTGCTGATCCTCGCCTGGGGCATGAACGACGCCTTCGGCCGACGTAATCCCCGGGCTTTCGCCGCCCAACTGCGTGGTCAGATCGACGCCGCCCGCGCCGCCCGAGGCGACATGGACATCATCCTCGTCGCGTCCATGACCGCCAACCCGGACTGGCAGGGCCACGGCGGCGAGCTCTACGAAGCCTACCGCGACGAACTGGCGGCGATGTGCGGCCCGGGCATCGTTCTGGCCGATGTCACCAGCGCCTGGCTGTGGCTGCTGTCCCGCAAGCCCTACAGCGACCTTACTGGCAACGGCGTCAACCACCCCAACGACTTCGGCCACCGCGTCTACGCCGCCGTCATCGACCGCGCCATCGCGGCGGGCATCGAAGCGGCGGGACTTTGACGGATGGCCGCGGTCTGTGGACAATCCCTCGCCAGTTACAGCTACCCTGGGACTTGGAGGTGCACGATGCCAAAAGCGAACCCTGAGAGCATGGACGACGGTTTTTCCTTTCGAGCCGATCAGTAAGCGGCGCAAGGGCTATCCGTCGGAGACGCGCGTGAAGCGAGGCGTGCGGATCGTCGGGGGTATTAAGGAGCTCATCGAGAAGCTTGGCCGCAACGACCCGTGTCCGTGTGGCTCGGGAAAGCGCTTTTAAGAAGTGCTGTATGAAAAGTGGCCAATTTTGATGGGGTCAATAAGCAGCACTATTCCCGCGAATAAGAATGTAACCGCCGCCTCGGCAACGAGGCGGCGGTTGTTTTGAGGGCCGGGTGTCGACGGCGATATTGACCTGTCGGGCCACGCAAACGGATGCGGCTGGGCGATCAGAGTGCGCAAGAAAACCGGACGGCGCGAGGCCGTCCGGAGGAGGGGGTGTCTGGTGATGTTGCAGCTTGATCAGGCGCCGACCTGATACCGCGCGAAGGCTTTGATCTTCACGCCCTTGGGCAGCAGGCTCTTGATCGGCGTCTTCTCTTCCTTGATGAAGCCCTGCAGTTCAAGGGCGTGCTCTTCGTAGAACTTGCGGATCTTGCCCTCGACCATTTTCTCGGCGATGGCCTCCGGCTTGCCCGACTCCATGGCCTGGGCCTTGGCGATCTCGCGTTCCTTGGCGACGATGTCCGCCGGCACGTCCTCCGGCCGCACACCCAGCGGCGCGGGGCTTACTGCCGTCACGTGCATACACAAATCGGCCAGCAGTTCCTCGGTCACCGCCGCGCCGTTGCCGACTTCAAGCTCGACCATCGCCCCGACCTTGCCGGTGAAGTGAACATAGCTGCCCACGCGGCTGCCGGCGCCGCCGAAAGCCTGTCCCCGCTTGAACTGCACATTCTCCTTGGTGGTCAGACGCACTTCGTCGATGGCCGCCTGCATGGGGTCGGTTTTTTCGATCGGGCCCGGCTTCTGCTTCAGCGCCTCGGCCGCCACTTTCTCCAGCATCTGCTTGAAGCCGTCGTTGTTCGCGGTGAAGTCGGTTTCGCTGTTGACCTCGACGATGGCTCCGCGGGTCTTGTCGCCACTGAGCACGGTCGCCACGCGCCCCTCGGCCGACGTACGGTCCGAACGGCTGTCCATCTTGGCCAGACCTTTCTGCCTCAGCAGATCGATCGCCTTCTGTACGTCGCCGTCCGTCTCGGTCAGCGCCTGCTTGCACTCCATCATGCCCAGGCCGGTCTTCTGCCGAAGGGCCATCACATCCTTGGCGGTGATCGCCATGGTTCTTCTCCACTGCTGAGTGTTCTTGCTTAAGCCCGACGGCGAATGTTGGAACCTGGGTTCCGAAGACGACGCCGGGCCGTATCACTTCCCATGTCCAGCGTCCGCGGGTCCGGCCGGCGTGCGTCGATCGTCCCCGGAGCTGGCATTTCACGCGCTCTGTTGCGGACTTCCACTGACGGTATGGGTTTCTTCAGGTGAGGCGGCTTCCGGTTCACCTGCCGCCGGCGCCTCGGGGTCGTGTGCAGCCGCCTGGGCGGCGCTGAACTGAGAGCGGTTGGAGCGGCGGCGGGGCGTCTGGCCCTCGGGCGTCGTCGCGTCGGCGCCCTCGGCCGCGGCGGTGCGGGCGCCCTTGCCCTCCATCACCGCCTTGCACAGGCTGTCGACGACCACTTCGATCGCCCGCATCGCGTCGTCGTTGCCGGGGATCGCGATGTCCGCGAAATCGGGGTCCGAGTCCGTATCCACCAGGCCCACCGTCGGAATGCCCAGCTTGCGGGCCTCGCGCACGGCATTGATCTCACGCTTCACATCGATCACCACCATCGCCCCGGGCAGCTTGCCCATGCGGCGGATGCCTTCGAGGTTGCGAAGGATCTTGGTCTTCTCGCGCCGAAGCTGGCTCTCCATTTTCTTGGAGTAGTTGTCGATCTGGCCGGTTTCTTCCAGACGCTCCAGTTCTTCGAGGCGCTTGAGGCGCTCGCGAATGGTGCGGAAGTTGGTCAGGGTGCCGCCCAGCCACCGTTCGGTGACATAGTGCATGCCCGCTTCGGAAACCAGGCGGGTGATGCACCCGCGCGCCTGCCGCTTGGTGCCCACGAAGATCACGTCCTTGCCGTCGGCGACGACCTTCGTGAGAAACTTGCGGGCCAGCAGCAGGCCCTTGATGGTCGACTTCACGTCGATGATGTGGATTTTGTTGCGCTTGCCGAAGATGTACGGGGCCATCTTCGGATTCCAGTTGGTCGAGCGGTGTCCGAAGTGAACACCCGCTTCGATCAGATCTTTAACCAGCGATGCCATCGCCGACTCCTGTCCTGGGGCTGTCATGAGGGCTGGCAAAGCATCGGGGCGACCTTACCAGTCGAGGACGCCCGCCCGCGAGCCCATCCTGGGGGGTGAAAAACGCCGGATCCGACCGGCACGAAACCAGTCGCCAGCCCGAGCTCGACGGACAGCCGCGTCGGCCGCGCATGGCACCGGAAACCTTCGGAACCGCTCATTGTACAGGAGGGCGTCCCGTCTGCAACCGGGCCGAATCGCCTCAGGCTTTGCCGTGCTGGCCGGCGCTGACCACCGGGGGACGAGGCGCGGCTGGCGCCGGCCGCGGCGCACTCGTCGGGTCCGGGGCGCTCTGTGCGAGCGGCTGCTTGAGGGTCGTCGGCTCATCAGGTCTGGTCTCGTCCGGCGCCAGACGCCGCAGGGCCGCCTGCTGGCGCCCCAGCTTGTAGGCCATGACCGTCACGAAGCTGAAGATCACCAGGAAGATCGCCAGCACGTATCGGGCTCGGAAGAAAATAATGGCGAAGCCCAGCATGGCGAAGACCGCCGCGATCATGTAAATGAGTGAGACCGTCAGCTTCACGCTGAGGTTGGGCCCTAGACGCAGGTTCTTGACCGCCCGCAACAGTTGGTGGTGCAGGTGCTGGTTGTCGGGGCTGAAGATCGGTTGGCCATTGAGCTTGCGGCGGACGATCGCCAGCGTCGTGTCCGTGATCGGCAGGGCGAAGACGATCAGTCCGGCCAGCACGAGGAACGGGCCCATGGTGGCGGCATGGACGAACAGCAGGATCGTCGAGACGCACAGGTAGCCCAGCAGAAGCGAGCCGGCATCCCCCATGAAGATGTTCGCCGGGTTGAAGTTATATGGCAGAAAGCCCAGCAGGGCTCCGATGATCGCCAGGCACATGACGATCCGCACACCATCGTAAAACAGATCCGATCCGGCCAGTTCCGGGGTGCCGCTGCGCATGGCGACATAGATGGAGATCGCCAGGAAGCCGGTGGCGGCGATGGCGCAGATGCCCGCCGCCAGCCCGTCCAGCCCGTCCATCAGGTTCACCGAGTTGCACCCGCCCAGCACGAAGGCTGCGATAATCGCCGTGCCAAGGGCATAAGTCAGCCATTCAAAGGCGGGGGTGTCGGGCACCGAGACACGGACTGCGGCCAGCGAGGACATGACCAGCCTCGCCCCCAGCATCTGGCCGCCGACCTGCTGGCTGGCGAGGGCGGCCGCGGCGATCAACTGCCCGCCCACCTTCGTCCGCGGGCTGATGCCCACCACGTCGTCGATGAGGCCCACGAAGACAATCACCGCCGCCCCGAAAAGGATGCCCGGTGGAAACGGCACGCGCGCGGGCAGATGGTGCTCCCGGATGAACAGGCACAGTGAGACACCCGCCAGCCATCCGAGAAAGATCGCGATCCCGCCCAGGTACGCCACGGGTTCGAGGTGGGCTTTGCGATTGAGATCCGGCAGATCGATGATGCCGTTGGCCACCGCCAGGCGGCGCATCACCGGCGTGAATACGAAACTGACGACGAACGCGACGAAGAAAACGCCCATGTAGGGCGACAGGACCGCGTCAATGCGGCTGATCAGGCTTGCAGCGGTCTGGGCGGCGGCTTCGGGTTCCATCGTCTGCGGCCAACTGTACCACCACTTGACCCGGTACGGGCGGGAGATCGGCGATATCGCATGGAGCCCGACGGATCAGGCCCGCGACTTTGTCAGGCTTCCACCGTCGGCCGCGACGGCTTGGCGGCCGCGGCGCCCGCGGGCTGGCGGTAACGGTAGAAGGCCTCGAAGTTCTTGCGGAAGTAACCGCCCGCGCTGGCCCGCGCCCTGTTGAGCACCACCCCCAGCAGTTGGGCCCGGTGATCGTTCAGCTCGCGGATCGCCCGGGCAATCATGCCGCGCTCGTCCGCCATCGCACGCACCACGATCACCGCTGCGTCCGCCTGGCGGGCAACCAGCTTGGCCTCCGAGCCGACGAACACAGGCGGGGCATCGATCAGCAGCAGGTCGTATTGCTCACGCAGTGAACGAAGCAATTGGCCGAAGGCTGGACGCTCCAGCAACTCGGGCTCAGCCCCCGCGCACGCTCCGGCTGTCAACACCGACACACCCTGTTCGCCGGTGCCTTTGATCGCGGCTTCCACGTCGCAGCTTCCGGTCAGCACTTCCACCAGACCCGGTCGGGCCGGCAGTGAGAATTGCTGATGCTGGCCCGGTCGGCGGAAGTTGGCGTCGATGACCAGCACCCGTCGGCCGATCAGCGCCAGGCCGTCGGCCAGATTCCCCAGCACCGAGGTCACGCCCGCCTGGGCCTGACCACTGGTGAACATGATCGACTTGACCTCCGCCTTTTCCGCGGCGCGAACCAGGCCGGTCCGCGTCTGCCGGAACGACTCGGCCATCAGCCCTGTCGGATCCTGACGCACCACGCCTTCGACGCGGCTGGGTGCCGAAGGATCCTCCGTGGTATCCGGCACGATGCCCAGCAGCTTCGCGCCTGGCAGAGCGACAACGTCTGACGGCGCCTTGAACCGCTGATCCGACATCTCGACCAGGAACACCAACCCCGTCACCAGCGCCACGAGTATGAACATGGTCGCCGGCGGGACGATGTACCACAGCGGGAACACCAGCTCGGGTTCGGTGGCCGGGAACATGCGCTCCACAGGCAGCTTGTCCGGACGGTCCGCGATCGCCTGCTGGTTGGCCAGGGCGGCTTCAATCTCGCGCAATTCGGCGATGCGGCGCTGTTCGAGCTCCTTAAGCTGCTCGTAGCGCTCCCGCTTGCTCTCCAGGTCCATCACCTGCCGACGGGTCGCTTCAAGCTGGGTCTGCAAGGAGGCGAGCTGCTCTTCGGTGCTCGCCACCGCCTTCGAATACTGCTCGAGCTGCACTTCCTGCCGCTGCCGCAGAAGCCGGTCCATCACCGACTGCAATTCCTGGTCCACTTCGATCAGCCGCCGATCCAGCATCTTCACCTGCCGATGCGATGGGCCGTACAGGTCCAGGTACACGCCGCGCTGCTCACGCAGAAGTCGGATCCGCTCTTCACGCTCATACACCGACCGGTCCAGCCGCACTTCGGCGATCGCGCTCGGGTCCTGGAGCACCTCGCCGCGCCGCTGCGCTTCCAGCATGCCCCTGTAGCCCTCGCGCATGGCGGCCAGCTCGAACTGCATCTCCGAAATGCGCGACGCCAGCGCCTGGTGCTGAAGCACCGCGCTGCTGGTCCGGGCGTCGAGTGTTTCAATCTGCTCGGTTGTCGTGAAATCGCGCAGCTCTTTCTGGATGGATTCGAGTTGACGGTTCTTCTCGTCACGTTGACGCACCCAGGTTCGCCGCACCTCGGCCGCCTGGTTGACCGCCTCAGTGTCGATCTGCCTCAGGTAGCGGTTGATCACCGTGTCCAGAATGCGCTGGGTCTCCTGCTTGTAGCCGCAGCGGAAGTTGACCTGGAAGTGAAACGAGCCCCGCACCGTGAAGACGCGTAGCAGGTCTTTTAGCTCCTTGCGGGCGTCGGTGAATTCGATTTCCCCGTTTTTGTCAACGTACTGCTGCAGCCACTGGGTTTCACGCAGTTCATTGAGCGCGCTGTCAAGCACGAAGTCGCTTTCGAGCTGGGCCATCTCGGTGGCTTTCTGGGCCTCCACGGAGTCCATGCTGCCGCTTCGTGGTTCGGAGGAGGGGCTGTCCAACCCACTCTCGACGCCGCCGGTCACCTTCAATTGGGTGAACGATTGATACCTGGGCGCCAGAAACAGAAGCACGGCCCAGAGGATCAGTCCGAGAATCAGGCCCACGACGGCGGTCAGCAGCAGAATGTGCTGGTGCTGCCTCAGGACGCGGATCGGGTCGACCGCGGTGAAGCGCGAGGCGCCGCCCGTCGGGGCGGGAACAGCGGCGACGGCAGCGCCCGCCGCTCCTGCGGACGAAAAAATCGGCTTGGGCGCGTTCGAGCTGGTCATCGTGTCACCTCGTTCCACCGCCCAGCGATTCGAGCTGCGCATCGATCGCGGCGAGGAGTTGCTGGTTGTTGGATTCTTCGGCCATTGCGCGAGCCGACTCTAGGTGGCTGCGTGCCACGGCGGTCTGACCCAGTTCGGCCAGGATGATCCCCATATGCATTTCGGCATGGGCCCCGGGTTGGCGGGCAACGCTGCGCCGCAAGGTCTCGATGGCCACGGTGGGCTGCCCTGCTTTATATTGCACCCAGCCCAGCGTGTCGAGTATCTCCGCGCTGCGAGGCGCCAGAGCGGCCGCCCGTTCGGCGTAGGGCAGGGCCTCGGCCCCGCGGTCGAGGTTATCGGCCAGCAGGAACGCCACGTTATTCAGGGCTTCAACGTTGTTCGGAGACTGTTCGATCATCTGCTTGAAGTTCTCGATGGCCGCGGCGTACTGCCCGGCCGCCATCTGCGAGCTGGCCATCAGTCGCGTCACCATCGCCTGCACCGGCGAATCGGCCGGCACCGCTTCACGCACCTGCTTGAGCCGCACCAGGCTGGCGTCATAGCGGCCCAGCAGGGCTTCGATCCGGGCCACCATCAACTGCGTCGCCGGGGCCCGCTCGCCGGTGCTCGTTTCCTCGAGCACCCGCATCGCGGTTTCCGCCCCGAGGGCCGGGATCAGTTGGTCGGTCACAGCTTCAAGCTGAAAGATCTGCGTACTCTGCTCGATGGCCTGCCGTGCCGAGGCGACCGCCTCGTCGGGCCGCCCCAGCGCCGCCAGCACCCGGGCGCGGATCGCCTGGAGAACGGGTTGGCGGGTGGCGGTCTGTTCGTTGGCATCCAGCAGCGCCAAGGCCTGCTGCGGCTGGCGGGCAGCCAGCGTCGCTGTCACCAGGTCCGCCAGCAGCGGGGGCGTGGGCGCCAGTTCGAAAGCCTGACGCATTAAAGCCAGTTGATCCGCGGTGCGTCCTTCGATGGCCGCCAGCCGCGCCTTCCACTGCGGCCAGGTCGGGTCCGTCGGGAAGCGTGTGGCCGCATCGTCCAGCAGACGCCGCAGCGGCGCGTAACGCTGCTGGGCCAGCAGCAGTTCGGCCAGTTCCGCGTGGTTCTGGGCGCTGTCAGGATTGCGGTCCAGCACCGTACGCAACTCGCGTTCAGCGTCGACCAGCTCGTTGCGCATGACATGCACCTCGGCCAGCATCCGCCGGGCCTGGAGCAGATCGGGATCCAGGGCCACCGCCTGCCGCAGGTCGCTGATGACCTGGGCGTCGCTCTCCGGGTTGGCGCGCAGCAGCGCGGCACGGTGGTAGTAAGCGACGGCGTTTCGCGGCTGCTGCTCAATGGCCCGGTTGAAGGCGTCGAGGGCCTGCTCACGCAAGGCGCTGGCCTCGTCGAAGCGACCAGCCACCACCGCCGCCTGAGCCCGCGGGGTCAGGAGCGCACCCTGAAGCATCTGCGTCGTGGCCGTGGCGCCGAATTTCCCAACAAACGCGTTGAGCCGCGCCTGAGCAGCATCCACATCAGCCGACCGCACCAGCGCCTCGATCAACCGAAGCTGGGCCCGCGGATCCTCAGGCTTGGCCTCGACCACCTGTTCATACAGCGAAACCGCCTGCCGGTCGTAACCCAGTTGAAACAGCGCGTCGGCCAACTGACGCGTCGCCTGTTTCTCAATCGGATCTTCCAGTTCCATCGCCTTGGCGAAGGCCTGCTGCGCTTCCTGGACGGCGTTAATCCGTAGCAGGAAGTGGCCCAGCATGGCCCAGTCGCTCCAGGACGCCTCGGCGCCCAGATTGTTGACGAACCCGGTCATCATGTCGCGCGCTTCGAGCGCCTGGCCTGACTGGGCTTTGATCGTCGCGGCCGTGAGCACGTTGGTCCGCGTCAAACCTTCGTCGGCGATCAACGCGTTGATGGTGGCGATGGCCTCCTGAGGGCGGTTCAGCCGCACCAGCAGACGCGCCAGAGCTCGGCGATTGCTGTAGTCGTCCGGCCGCTCCTGCGCCAGTTGTTGACGAGGCGCCAGGGCGTCGGCGGCATTGCCGTAGGTCTCGATGAAGGTCAGGTAGACGTTACGCAGATCACGGTCGTTGGGAGCCAACGTGATCGCACGCCTCAGCGTATCGATCGCGGCCGCATGCTCACCGCGGTTGGCCTGCGCACGCGCCAGGCCGCGCATCGCCGTCACGTTGTCAGGACGCTGGTCCAGGGCTCGCAGGAACGCCTCCTCGGCCGCTTCGCTGTTGCCCTCGGCCTGCAGCGCGCCGCCCAGCATCTGCCAGCCTTCGGAATACACCGGGCGCAGCGCCAGACCGCGGCGGAAAGCATTGACCGCTCCGGCGCCATCGCCCGACACCACCAGCAGTTTGCCGCGGAAGAACTGGCCTTCCGCCTGGTCAAGGTTTAATTGACGGGCTTTTTCGACGAGCTTGCCCGCCGTCTCAAGATCCCCGTCGTTCAGAGCTTCATTGAACCGGGCTTCGATGACCTGGGGGTGGTCCGGCTTCATGCCCGCCGCCTTCGCCAGGTGGGCGCGGGCCTCCTGCACTTTTCCGTTCTGCAGCAGCATGCGGTACTGGGTCAGGTTCCACTGGAACGGATCTTCCTCCTGCATGTCCGCCAGCAGGTTGTCGAACAATTGCTCCATCGCCTCTTCACCGCCGACAAACTGGGCCTCGAGCACGCGCAGCACCTGCGGGTCCACGCCAGCGTCGGCCGCCCGCTTCAGGGCCGCTTCGCGTTCATCGGTGTCCGTTGTCGTCCGCAGCAGCAGTTGCAGCGCCTGGGCGTCGGAGGGGTCCTCGTCCACCAGCCGCCGCAGCAGCCGCAGGGCGTCGGCCTTGCGATCGCCGGCCAGGTAGAGATTCGCCAGACGCACGGCGATCGGGCGGTTCTGATCCGGCTGCAGAGCCTCGAAAATCTCAATGGCCCGAGCCGGCTGACCTCGAGACAGGTGGACCGCCGCCATCAACTGCACCGGGACGGCGTCGGTCGGATTGGCCTGACGCAGGAGGTTGATCTGTCGTTCCGCCTGGTCCAGTTGGCCGTTGCGCACATAAAGACGCGCCAGCGACACGCGCTGGTTGTACAGGTCCGGGTTCAGTTCCAGCACCTGGCTCAGCCGGCGTGCGGCCTCGCCGTATTGGTTGATCTTCTGGCTGGCCGACGCCGACAGCAGCAGGATCTCAATATCACGGTCGCCCAACTGATTGCTCGCATCGTTCAGCAGACGAAGGGCCTCGTGGTACTTGCCCTCGATCAGCGCCAGCTTGCCGCGCAGAGCCTTCACACGGGCCGAATCCGCCAGTCTCTGCGGAAGGCTGTCCAGGGCCTGGCGCGCCGGCGTCAGCGCCTCGAGGCGTTCGGCCTGGTCTTCCGTGCGGCCGGCTCGCGTGAGCAGCAGGTTCGCCAGGCTCAGTTGTGCCGACTCACGCGCCGCCGTGGTGGCGTACGTGTCCAGAGGTGTGGAGGCGTGAGCCTGTTGGGCAACTCCGCGGAACGTGGCGATCGACTCTTCCAGGCGGGCTTCGTTCTGGTATGCCCCGCCCAGGGCGACCTGCGTCAGGATGTCGTGCGGCCACGTCTGCGCCGCCTTCTCGAGCAGGATCGTGGCGCGCTGCTGGCCGACGGTCGTGTAACCGTCGCCCCCGGAAAGAGCCACACGCCGCTGATCGGCCAGCACGAGCAGCCGGCTCACCACGCGCATGTCCTCCGGCGTCGTCGGCTGGGCCAGAAGCCGCGCTTCAGCCAGCTCCAGCACCGCCATCGCTTCGTCGCGACGATCGGCGCTGACCAGCACGCGACCATGATTGATCTGGGCAGTCAGATCGTCGGGGTGGTCGGCCAGATAGTCGCCGGTTAGCGTCACCGCCTGCTGGCGCAGATCCTCGGCCACCTTGCTGTCGCGGGCGGTCTGCTCAACGATGGCCGCCTCGTTGAGGTGCCATGTCGCCAGACGGAACGCGATCTCAGCGTCCTCCGCATTCTGGGCCCATATTTGCTCCAGATCGTTCTTGCCCTGCTGTCGCTGCTCGGCGTTCAGGTCCGCAAGCCGCGTCCGCGCGACCTGGGCGATGCCACGGTAGCGCAAGGCCGTCATGTCCTGCGGCTTGATCTCCAGCCGTCGCTGGGCCAGGTCGTATAGCGCATTCCATGAAGCGACATTGCCCAGCATCGCCGCCACGTCGTAGCGGAACTTCGCCAGGCGGTCCCACACCGCCTGGTCGTCCGGCCGCAGGTCGCTGGCACGCATCAGCGCGGTGAGCAGCTTCGACAACGCCTTCTCCGCGTTGTAGGAGTCCGTCGTGCGGTATCGTTCGAGGCTGTCGGCATACTCGATCAGGAAGTCGAAGTTGTTCTTTTCGCGCGCCAGAGCCCGTTCATACTGGAGCAGCGCCTCGTCGTGCTGGCCCTGTTGCTCCAACGCCCGGGCCTGGGTGATGCGCTCTTCCGGGCTGGGGCGCACCAGGGCGTAGGTCAGGCCCAGGGCGGCCGTCAGGCCGATAAGCACCAGGCTGAGAATGGTGACGAAACGGGTGTTGACGCGAGCGGCCATGCTTCCACTCCTGAGCGGATTTCTCCGCCGTCCAGGGCTGAACAGCGGAGGTTCTTGGCGAATGTGCGAGAAATTGCCTCTTTTACGTGTTCTGGAACCTGATCGTTCAGATTATCAAAGGCCTTGACCGCTATCCCGCGGGCTGGCGGTCTCCTGGAGCAATTCCCAGTCGGGCAGGCAACTCATGATCTCGGGCATCATCTGCGAAAGAAAAGCGTTGGCGCGCTCAATCGCCTGCTGCGGATCCGCCACGCCGGGCAACTGAACCTCAACCTTGCAGTGGTAGCCGAACCGGTCCCTGGGACTCAGCCCGTAGGCCCGCACCTCGTTGGGCGATGCTAGAAACCGGCCGTTGGCTACGAAAAAGTAAATCACGTTCGAGTCGCGGCTTGGGTTCATCGGGTCGCCGAACGTGAAGACGGTCGCTGGGACGCGGGTACGCCGAAGGTGCGGGTCGGGCTGGCCATGCAGGGCCGCCAGATCGCTGTCGGCCTGCCAGAGGTTGTCACCCACGTTCCGATAACCCGGACCTTCAAGGTGCAGCTCACCGCTGATCGTGCCCCGCGGTGGGATGCCTCCAGCCACGAAGCAGCGATCGGGCACATGCGGCACGGTGTCCGGTGTGCCGGTGTAATAGGCGATATGGAGCGTCAGGAACTGGCCGGGCTTGCCACCGGGCCAGGCGGTGTCGGTGTAGTCGCGGCTGATGTACTGGTCGGTGCCCAGAGTCTTGGCGATATCGGGCGCCAGCGGGGGATGCTCACGGAACATCTCCCACGACCCCGCCTGCTGCGGCAGTTGCTGCAGCTTCAGACGCAGGGGAATCGGCTCTTTGATGAGCACCAGTTCCGCCGCCTGCACCATGGCTCCCAGGCCGACTGTCGCCGTCAGCAGCACGCCCGCCGCTGTACCGATCGCCGTCCAGGGCGTGCGGCCTGTGTTCCGCTCGGTGCGCGTGATGCGTCCGACCGCCACGATCGCAGCCGCCAGCAGCCCAAGGCAGATGACCAGACCCGGTGCGGCCCAGCCGGGCTGGAACCACGCACCGAAAATGCGTCCCGGTTGATAGATGCCCCACCCAAGGCTGTAGGCCAGTCCCGCCAGCGCCGTCGTTACCACACCCGCCGCCAGTCCCGCCACCAGATGCATGGGCTGAGGCTGAATCCACGGCCGCACTGCCGCCTCCGGCGCGGGTCGGGTCGACTCGCCATCGTCAGCATTATCGTGAATGATGATCCGATCCAGAATCCAACCCAGCAGCCAGCACAGACCCGCCGCCGGAATCAGCATCAGCATGCCGATGAACAGGTGCACGTCGCCAGCCGCCAGATCCTTGTCCACCAGCGCGTAAAGCAGCCCCAGGGTGGTCACCCGGCCGACATTGACGAACACGGCGATCGGCAGGGTGGCCGCCAGCATGATCAACCGCTGCCACAGTGGACGAGGGGTCATGAACGCGATGGCCACGCCCAGGGCGATGAACGCCATGAGCATGCGCAGACCACTGCACGCTTCGGCGACGTTAAGCGGCGGATCGAGCGGAATCCCGCCGACCGCCAGGTCAATCGTCGATCCGCGAACCTGGGCGTCCAGCCCCACCAGGAAGCCCAGCAGGTTCAACACCACCTCGGCCGAGTGCGCCGCGATCAACTGCAGCCGCCACGCCAGCCGGTCCCAGATCATGTCGGAAATCTTGACCGTGAACACCAGGTACCCGATCGGGAACCACAACACCCTCATCATCCGTGAGCCCAGCAGAAACCAGGCGAGGCCGAACAGACACGCCACCATGCTGAAGCCCTGGAACATGTCGTTTCGGCCGGGATACACCCAGAAGATGAAGCTGCTGATGGCCGCCAGCATCAGCACCAGGCCCGGCAGCGCCACCCGGCGGGGCGTGGTCTGCAGGTCGCGCTTGTGCAGGTACAGGTAGCAGAGGCTGAAGAAGGGGATGACCAGGACGTGAGCCCAGTCGGCGTTGAGCTTGAGCGTGAACAGGCGGCCAAGAATTTCGTCCCACCCGCCGCCTCGGGTCTCGGTGACGATTCGCAGCAGGCGTTCAAAGTACTTGGCGTGCAGCAGCACGAACAGCAGGACCAGCGGCGCAAGCCATCCCCATGCTCGGGGCGGCACCAGGGGCGACGGAGAACGGCGCTGTGGCTGGGTGAGGCTGGTTGTGGCCGAACTGCTCATGCGTGACGACTGCCCGTGATCGACGGGGACCCCCGGGTGTTCGACCCTCCGTGTCCTGAAAGTGGCGGCGTACCAGCCTTCTCCGCGCGCCACCGGGCGCACGTCACATAGGCTTTTACGCCTCGACCGGCCGCGAGGTTCTGCCACCACCGTCCATCGACCAGAAGTCGGGCGATGTCCGCACCATCTTTAGGCCCGGCTCAGCAATCGACTTAGTTGCTGGTGCTCGCCGGCGGGGCGCCGAACACGTCGTTGCCGAAGTTCCGGTCAAGCAGGAAGCCAAACCCGTATGTCGTCCGGAAGCCGCTGCGGATCACCTGGGCCGGCAGAGCGAAGAAGTTCGTGCCCACGATGATGTGGTCGTTGGGCTTGAGCAGGATGTCCGGCTGCTCGGCGCTGTAGATCGCCCTCAGGTTCACACGCACCCACGCGGCCCCGCGGCCGGGTATCCGTCGGATCAGGTCCACACGCTCGGGCACCGCCAGCGGCGCCAGGCCGCCCGCCGCCGCCACCAGATTCATCAGCGTCAGGTCGCCATCGCCTGGCAAACCATACGTGCCCGGACGCGAAATCTGCCCTTCGACATATACATTGCCGATGTTCGGCGGAGGAATCTGAATCACGTCGTCAGGGCGGATCACGATGTTGAATCGCATATCGCCCTGGAACAGCTTGTCGTAGGGCACCTCGATGATCCGTTGGGTGAGGATGCGGCTGCGCGGATCATCCTCTTGCCGCGTGTCGGCATCCACCGGCTTGGACAAAACTTCCTTCGCCTCCTGGGCCCGTACCCACTTGCCCCCGACATTGATCCACGGACCGGCCGTCCCTGACGAGTCCAGCCCCGACTCGAGCATCTCGGGGGCCGCGGAAGGCTCAGCCTCGGGATCCAGCGCTTCGGAGGGATCCTGCTGACCGCTCATCAGTTCCTCAAGCAGCGACGCGGCGTCCTCGCCGGCCGCGGGCGTCTTTTCCTGCTGCAACTCCAGGGGAAGGGGGGCCGTCGGCTGGTCGCGGTAGAGCTGCACCTGCCGGAACACGTAGATCTTCTTCACCGAACCCGAAATGCCGCGAGCCTGGGCGATGGCGTCCAGAAGCCGGAAATCCTCACTCAGAATCGCATAAGTGCCGAACGCCGTCTGGCCGAAGCGTGGCTCGCCGATCACCGTATACGTATTCTGCCTCGCCTCCTGCACGATCACCGTCACCGTCGGCTCACGCAGCACGTTCTTGCGCACCAGGATGTCGCTGATCTCCTGCTCCAGTTCGCTGGGGCTCTTGCCCGAGCACTCGACCGGTCCGATGACCGGCAGGCGAACCATGCCTAGGTTGTCCACGCGGCGGGTCTGCACCGACTCGGTGCTTTCGAGGATCAGCTCGAAGACGGTGATCGTCAGCAGGTCGCCGGGGCCGATCACGTATTCGCGGATCTCGGGGATCAGATCTTCGGGCGCCACCTGCGTCAGGCCGGGCGGCGACGACTGCGGTTCGTCAATGATGTCCAGTTGCGTGAGTATGGGCAGGATCGTCGGCGTGCGTTCGAAGCGACCGACCTCGGACATGTCCAGGAAGGAGTCGGTCTCGCAGCCGGGCGTCGCCGCAAGCAGGCTCAGCAGCCCGATCACGGCCAGACCTGAACGCATCGACTTGAACCCACCCACCTGTTTGACCCACCAGCCGCCGGTCCGACGGTCTTCACGCTGTTGCACGGTTCGACTCCTGTCTGAGCTTGGCAGTGCTCGCTGCGCCGAATCGACGACTCGACGTGCCGCATCCTGGCGGCAACGCTCCGCCGCCTATGTTAACCATTGATCGGCCGCGTCGCTGGCCGGCGGTCAACTTCCGCGGCGGTCGCCCAGGCGCGCGGGCATGGCGCCATCGTCCAGATTGATCGGTTCAATCGCCCTCGGGACTTGCCTGGCGGTCGTCGTCCACGTTACCGGTCGTGCGCCGTCGCCGGCACGCGGGCCGGACGGCCACACCCCCCAGGTAACCGGGGCAGCCGCTTGCCCGTCCGGTGACGACCGACCACAATGGTCCCGCAACCGTCCCATGTGCCCACCCCGGCCGCGGTCCAAGCCCGCCGTCGCAAGCCCGCCACTGCCTCGGAACATACCCATGACCCAGTGCATCACCGTGATCGGCGACGGATCCATGGCCACTGTTTGTGCCATCCTCCTGGAGTCCAAGGGCGCCGCCGTCACCTTGTGGAGTGTTTTTGCCGACCACATCGCCGAACTGATCCAGACGCGGGAGAACAAACGCTACCTGCCCGGTTCGCCGCTGCCCGCTTCGATCCGGTTCACCGCCGCCGACGCCGAGGCCCTGGCCGACGCGGACATGGTCGTCTCGGCCATCCCCACGCAGTTCATTCGCTCGGCCTGGACGCGTCTGGCCCCGCACCTGCCGGCCGGGGCGCCCGTGGTCTCCGTGGCCAAGGGCATTGAGAACGACACCCTGCTGCGCCCGACGCAGATCATTGCCGACGTGCTGGGCAAGGCCGGCCGCCCCGCCTCGCCGCTGGCGGCCGTCTCCGGGCCCTCCGTCGCCGGCGAGCTGGCCAAGTGCCTGCCCGCCACCGTCTGCGCCGCCTGTGAAGACGCCCGGCTTGCGGCCGATATTCAGGCCTTGTTCACCACCGACTGGTTCCGTGTCTACACGAACAGCGACCTGCTGGGCGTCGAACTGGCGGGGGCGACGAAAAACGTGATCGCCCTCGCGGCCGGCATCCTCGACGGACTGCAGGCGGGCATCAACGCCAAGAGCGCGTTGCTGGCCCGAGGGCTGGCGGAGATTACCCGCCTCGGCGCCGCCATGGGTGCCAAGGCCGAAACGTTCTTTGGCGTGGCTGGCGTGGGCGATCTGGCGACCACATGCTTCAGTCCCACCGGCCGCAACCGCACCTGCGGCGAGGCCCTGGGACGCGGCAAGCCGCTGGATCAGGTGCTCAAGGACATCGCCGGCGTCGTCGAGGGCGTGCCCACAACCAAGAGTGTGGTGGAACTCGCCCGCCGCCACGGTGTGGACATGCCCATCACCCAGGCCATCCATGCCGTGCTTTTCGAGGGCCTGGACCCGCTGGAAGGCATCACGCGGTTGATGACCCGCGCCCCCAAGGCCGAACGTGTGGGCTGACACGCCTGCGGCTCACGGCAACCGCGGAGCCGGGCGATTACGCACCCGGCCCGGACAGTGACGCGGCCTGGCTGCAGGGTGGGCGGCATTCGCCTGGCCCCGTATGGCGGACTTTGACGTCTGTAACGATTGGCCTCGTGCCGGCCAAGGTCCGCGCCCAGCCGGTTCAATGCCCGCCTCATCCCCGGCGATCCCATCGACGATAGCACTGTCGGCATCCCCACCGGCCCGGCGCGGACCCCGGGCCTAACGCTGTCGGCAGTGAGACCACCATGCAACTGGACACGATCCTGAAAACGGCCATGGACCTTGGCGCGTCGGACGTTCACCTGGTCTGCGGTCATCCGCCCACGGCCCGCATCCACACGGTGATGATGGCCATGGATTATCCCGTGGTTACCCCCGAGAGCGCCCGCCGCATGCTCGAACACATGTGCGCCCAGGAGCAGCTCACCCGCTTCGAGAAGGTCAAAGACAGCGACTTTTCCTATGAGATTCCCGGCGTCGCCCGCTTCCGTGTCAACGCCCACGTGCAGCGCGGCACCACCGGCATCGCCCTGCGTCTGATCAAAGAGACCATTCCGCCGCTGTCCGAACTGAACCTGCCCGAAGTCATCACCCGCCTGACCTACCTGCCGCGCGGCCTGGTGCTGGTCACCGGCGACACTGGCTCGGGCAAATCGACCACGCTCGCCGCCATGATCCAGGCCCTTAACGAGCGCTACCAGAAGCACATCATCACCCTTGAAGACCCGATCGAATACACGTTCGTGAGTAACAAGTGCATGATCGAGCAGCGCGAGCTGGGCGCGGACGTGCCCAGTTTCGCCAGCGGCCTGCGCCATGTGCTGCGTCAGGACCCGGACGTGATTCTTGTCGGCGAAATGCGTGACCTGGAGACGACGGCCGCGGCCATCACCGCTGCCGAGACCGGCCACCTGGTGCTCAGCACCCTGCATACGGTCAACGCCTCGCAGACGGTCGAACGCATCATCGATATGTACCCGGCCGACCAGCAGAACCAGATCCGCTCGATGCTGGCCAACACGCTTCAGGCGGTGATTTCCCAGACGTTGTTCAAACGCACCGACAAACGCGGCATGGTGCCGGGCGTCGAGGTCATGCTCTGCACCCCCGCCGTGCGCAACCTCATCCGCGAGAACCGCGCCTTCGAAATCCCCAACGTCATCGAGACCAACCGCGCCCTGGGCATGAACACCCTGGACAACGCGATCAGCGAGCTCTACTTCAACGGCGCCATCAGTCGCGAGGACGCGGTGGCCCAAGCCGCCTACCCGGAGAAACTGGAACGGATGCTTGCGGCCTGACAAGCGGGTCGTCCACACTGCCGCCATCGTACGTCATCAACTTCGCGGTTTCGGCCGCGGCCGACGAACTGACCCATGCCCAACTACCGCTACGAAGTACGGCTCAGCGACGGCAAGACTTCCGTGGGGATGCTCGCGGCCGCGACCGCCATGGCCGCCGCCCAGCAGCTTCGCGGCCAGGGCCACCAGGTGCTGGCGCTGTCGCCGGTCTCCGGCCCGTCGATCACGCTCAGCCAGCGGCTCCAGCAGATCAACCAGGCCTCCGGACCCTCGCAACGCGACATCCTGAACTTCACCAGCCAGCTGGCCGTCATGATCCGCGCCGGTATCAGCCTGAGGGCGGCCCTCGAAGGCATCGCCGACCAGACGGAGAACCTGCGATTCAAGGACATCATCGTCCGCATCAAGCAGGACGTCGAAGCGGGCAAACCGCTGTCTGACGCGCTGGCCCGGCATCCGAAACTTTTCGGCCCGCTGTATGTGAACATGGTGCGGGCCTCGGAAGTGTCCGGCTCGTTCTCGTCGATGCTCGACCGCATCGCCGCCTACCTCGCCCAGTGGATCGAGACGCGGGCCATGGTCATCGGGGCCATGATCTACCCATGCGTGATCGGCGTGCTGGCCGTCGCGGTGACCATCTTCCTGCTCACTTTCGTCCTGCCGCGGTTCGCGGCGGTGTTCAAAGGCAAGGAAGCGGCCATGCCCTGGCCGACCATCTTCCTGATGAATCTGTCGAGCTTCATGGTCGACTGGTGGTGGGCCGTGGTGCTCGCCATCCTTCTGTTCGTGCTTCTGGGCTGGATGTTCGTCAAGACCGAACCGGGTGGCTGGTGGTGGGACGCCTTCAAGCTGCGCGTGCCGATCATGAAGCGCATGTTCCGCGCCCTCTACATCAGCCGCAGCCTCCAGACCATGGGCGAACTGGTCAACGCCGGCGTGCCCATGCTCGACACCCTGCAGATCACCGGCGACGTGTCGGGCAATCGTCTGTATCGCCGGCTGTGGCGGCAGGTGGTGGCGTCGGTCAAGAGCGGCAAGAAAATCGCCCACCCGCTGTCGCGCTCGCAACTGCTGCCCAAGAGCGTGGTGCAGATGGTCAGCGCCGGCGAAGAGTCGGGCAAACTCGGCGAGGTGCTCACCGAGGTCAGCGGCTTTTACGCCAAGCAGCTTCGCGAAGTGATCAAGACCGTGACCAGCATGATCGAGCCGATCATGATCATCGTCATGGGTTCGGTGGTCGGCTTCATCGCCATGGCCATCATCCTGCCGATCTTCAAGCTCTCGACGCTGGTCAAATAATGGGGCGAAGAGGAGAAAGCTTCGCTTCGTAACAGCCGCCACGGTGATGGCGGGGCGGAGAGGGGAACCGATGCCGGCCGATGCGCCCATACGTGAGGGTTCGTCGGCCGGCTGTGCAACCGCTGGCACAACCGGCCCAGACCGGACAGGTCGCAGAATCGCCGCCAGTTTGACATGCGCCGATAACAGGGAGCTTCGGAACCTGCCGTTTGATTGCGATATTTCCTCCTGGAGAGCCTCGCGCACGCGCTGTGCGGGCCGGCACGAACCCAGCCTGTGATGAACACGCACACCCCGCACAACTCGCCCGCAACACCGCGTCGGCCGCGCTTGCGCAATGGCCGGCGGCAGGGGGGCTTCACCCTCATCGAGGCCGCGCTCACCACCGTCATCGTCGGCACGGGCGTGCTGGCCATCGTCGCCGCCCAGCAGGCCTACCACATGAAAAACGGCTGGGCCCAGAAGGCGTCCATGGGCCTGATGCTCTGCAACGAGATCCGTGAGCTGACCATGAACCTGCCGCTGCACGATCCCTTCGTCGGCGACAGCCATCTGGGCCCCGAGACCGGCGAGAACAGCGTGGCGGATTACGACGATCTGGACGATTTCGCGGGGACGATCACAGCGGGCTACGCCGACAACAATGGCCGTGTCTTCGACCCGCCGATCGACGCCATGCGCCAGCAGATCGACGATCTTGAGGGTTGGAGCCAGCACGTACTGATCGAAGCTGTCCAGGCTGACAACATCTCCTCGACCCTGACCTTGCCGCTCAACACCGCCGACACCGTCATGCGCGTCTCCGTCTGGGCCACCTACCAAAGGCCCGATGACGACGAGCCGATGGAAATCTCGCGCCTGGTCTGGATCGTGACGCAGTGAGGAATGACCAGGGATGCGCCCACCGTGAGCGCGACCGACCAGGAGGATGGGAGCTTGGTGATGACTGGCCCGCGATGGAAAGCTCGACGCACACGACGTGACCCCCGGCGGCAGCGGGGGGCCGCCGCAATTCTGGCGATGATGTTCCTGGTGATCTTCTCGTCGCTGGCGGCGGCGATGGCCATCGTCGCCCAGGGCAACCTGGCCACGGCCGACACGCACATGAAGATCAACCGTGCCCTCTCGGCCGCCGAGACCGGCATGCGCTACCTGGCCAATCGAATCAATCTCGCCGCCCGGCAGGTGCCCACGGCCGACGGCGTCATCGACGCCGACAACGCCCCCGATCTGTGGGTGTCCCTGCGCGACAAGCTCATGGAAGACCTGGCCGCGCACAGCCACTTCCTCGACGGCCCGTACCAGGTCATCACCAACGCCGACGGCTCGACGTCGCTGCTGATCGGGGCCGTCGCCGTCGGCCCGGTGGCCCCCGACGCCTCCGACGCCGACGGCATCGCCTACTTCCGCGCCCGCCTCACGCCGCTGCCCAGCGACCCGACCATCGTGCGCGTGCTGGTCACCGGCTACGACGGCCCGGCCGGCAAGGAGATCAAGCGGTCCATCCAGATGGATTTTCGCCTCGACAAGAAAATCCGTTTCGCGCTGCTGTCCAAGAGCCGCGTCATGCTCGGCCGCAACGTCATGGTCGAGGGGCCCATCGGCAGCCGGTTCACCGAAACCGAGCTGCTCAACGGCCACCCCGTGCAGATGGAAAGCGACTTTCGCGGCCTGAGTACCGACCTCGACGCGGCCCTCGACGCGTTTGTCGCCACCCTCATCGAAAACGACACCAACCATGACAACCGCATCAACACCCACAGCCCCACCGAGACCGACGGCATCACCGATCCGACCAGTCTCGATACCAATGGCGACGGCTACATCGACGGGTTCGACTTCTTCATGGCCGAGTTCGACGACGGCGACGGTGTGCTGACGGCCGTGGAGTTCGGCACGACCGGCGACATCCAGCGTGAGCAGCTCTTCCGCCTGCTCGACACCGCCGGCGATCCCAGCCGCCCGGGCTACAACGACGGGCAAATCGATGCCTATGACCAGTACGCCAAGGTCAAGGGCCAGGTCATGCTCCTGGCGACCATGCAAAGCTGGATGGAGGGCGCCGCGGCCGACCCGCACGCCTATCAGGATTTCTTCCAGGGCGCGATCGTTCCGGGCTTCGGCCAGCAGGCCTTGATCGCCGGTCCTGGCCAGAGCGACATCGACGTTCATTCCTACACGCCCGCCGATTTCGACGTGCAGACTTACCGTGATCTGGCGGTCAACGACCTGCTGACCGAAGCGGCCACGCAGGCGGCCACGCACGATCCCGATAATCCCAACTCTCCGGGTCCGCTGGGGGAAACCACCTTCGAGGAAGTGCCCTTCGGCGCCGCTCATCCCTACGACTACTACGATCGGCCGGTCTACCGCAACATGACCTTCCGCGACGTGCGCATCCCCAAAGGTGCCAACGCCCTGTTCATCAACTGCAAGTTCGTCGGCGTGACCTTCATCGAGACCGAGACCGACAACGCCGACGACATGTTCAACTACGCCGGCATGCAGAACGCCGACGGCAGCCTCAAGCACCCGGATCAGACCGCCACCGTCGGTGGGGCCGAGGTGACCGACACCAAGGCGCTGGCCAACAACCTGCGCTTCCACAACTGCACGTTCGAGGGTTCGATCGTCAGCGACGCGCCCACGCAATACACCCACGCCCGCAACAAGGTCAGCTTCACCGGCCAGACGCAGTTCGACGTCAATGGTTCGACCGCGCTGACGGCCGATGAAAAACGCCTCTACACCCGCAGCAGCATCCTCATGCCGCACTATTCGGTGGAAATGGGCACCTTCGTCGCGCCGCACGACAGCAACGAAACGGTCAACCTGACGGGCACCATCGTCGCCGGCATCCTCGACATCCGCGGCCAGGCCGATGTCCGCGGCACCATCCTCACCACGTTTGAGCCGCGCAGCGGTGAAGGCCCGGTGATCGGCGAAACCAGCCCGCAGTTCAACACGACCCTGGGTTACTTCCCCTCCAGCGCCGGCGACCTCGAAGCCGAACTGCCCACCACGGGCTTCGGCGTCATCCACCTGCGCTACGACCCCACGCTGCCCTTGCCCGATGGCATTACGGGCCCGATCGAACTGCGGCCCAACGTCGCGACCTACGAGGAGGTGTCCAGTGTCGTTCAGTGACCCGATCGCGACGCCCCGCCCCGGTCGCCGGCCGCGCGGCATCCGCCGCCGGCACGCACGCGGCGTGAGCCTCATCGAGGCCATCATCGCCCTGGCCATCAGCGCGGTGCTGCTGACCGCCACCATGGTCGCCACCGACGCCAGCTTCCGGAGCTACGCCAACGCCGCCGAGCAGGCGTCCACCCAGGCCGCCAGCCGCATGGTCATGTATCGCCTGCTGGCGATCTTCCGCACCAGCCGCGGCGAGTTCGACTGCGATTCGTTCAACGCCCAGCCCGGAACCTTCCCCAGCACGTGGGTCGAGTTCATCGACGCCGGCGGGCAGTTCGTCCGCGTCGAGTGGCGGTCCGATGTGCAGCAGCTCTGGCACATCATCAACCCCGACGACCCGGACACGAAGCAGGAGTCGGTCCTGCTGGGCGGCGTCAGCGACGCCACCTTCACCCTCGTGGCCCGACGCGATGACAGCGGCCTGGTGGTCATGGAGCGCATCACCGTCGACATGACCGTCGAGGCCGACGACGACGCCACGCTGGATATCGAGACCCATCGCCTGCCGCCCATCCGGCTCATCGCGTCGACCATGCCCCGCAAACTCAACTGATGCCAGAGGGACGGCCCCTGGCCGCCTGACCGCTGACGACCGATAACACGGCATGCACCCCGGTGCGTGCCGTGTCGCGTTTCCACGCCGCCGCCTGCGCCTCGGGCCGTCTGTTCGTTCTGGGTAAAACCCACTTTGCCTCTCCGACCCCAATTCACTGGTTCATACCCGACGCGAATCGTAATTTTGATTCGGTAGAGACCTGAGCGCGTGGCGACAGGTCGACGCAGGGGTGGGAGCCTGACAGAGTCCGGCGTCGGACTCGGCTCGACGAAACACCGGAAATTGCGTGGTTCCAGTGCCCGAGTCGGACGTTGGACGAAAGAGGTGCGACATGACCTTCAAGCGAGCATGCGGCGTCGTAACGCTTCTGGGCCTCCTGGCGGGGCCGGCGATGGCGGATCAACTCACCCTTACCGGTGTGATCCGCGACTTCAAACGAGGTGACCGCACCGGCGGCCACCCGGACTTCGAGACCGCCCACATGAGCGGGCGCGGCGGCTACGGCCACGTGATCGGCCTGGTCGCGCCGCTGCTTGGGCAGGACGGCAAGCCCGTCTACAACCCCACCCGCCCCGACCAGGACACGATCTACTCGGCCCAAAGCCTGGCTCAGTGGTTCACCGACGTGATCGACGTCAACACGGCTGCGGCCCTCGACCTGACCCTGGACAACGGCCAGGATCAGCCCGGCGGCGTCTACACCTACCAGAGCAATTCGTTCTTCCCGGCCGACGGGTTGATGTTCGGCAATGAAGGCCTGAACCACAACTTCCACTTCACCTTCGAGCTGCACACCACCTTCACTTACCAGAGCGGCCAGACCTTCACCTTCATCGGTGACGACGACGTGTGGGTCTACGTCAATGGCGTGCAGGTGATCGACCTGGGCGGCGTGCACTCGGCGGCGACAGGCAGCGTCCTGCTCTTCGACGGCAAGGCGTTCGTCGAGAACGGGCACTTCACCACCGGCGGCATGGTTCAACTGGTGGACACGGCCCTGGCCCAGACCCTCGCCAGCCGCTGGGCGCAGCAGGGACTGCCCGGTTCGTGCCCCGTGGAGTCCGGTGACAAGTACATCAACCTCGGCGTCAGCGACGGCGATACGTGTACGCTCGACTTCTTCTTCGCCGAGCGGCACACCACGCAGTCCAACTTCCGCATCGACACCACCATCGAACTGGTGGCCGTCGAGCCGACCAGCGTAAGCCCGCTCTACGACTGATCGCCCCCGTGAAACCGCGCTGCACGGACAGCGCCTCTGACTGATCGACTCGCGGCGCCGCGTTGCTGCTCCCCTGGGCAGCGCGGCGTCGTTTTTTGCACGCCGGGCGCCCGCCGGCTCATCGGCAAAAAAAACCTCCCGCACACAGCGGGAGGTTTGGCGTTGGGTGTGGAACGCGTCAATCGCGATTCACACGCGCAATTCACGCGATGCGGCGTCGGGTGCTGATGGCCAGCATTCCCGCGGCCAGCAGCGCCAGGCTGGCCGGTTCGGGGATCTCGACGCGCAGCTTGATGTCGGTCTTCTCAATCCACGAGGTGACACCCTCGTGGCTGGTGGCCTGGAGGATGTCATTGAAGGTCAGCGCCGCCTGAGTGATGCCCAAGCCCGACAGATCCAGCGCCGCCCGAGCAAGCCAGTCGGTCCCCGACGTAGGGCCGTTGGTGTAGGGAGGAGCCGGTGCCGCCATCACGACCAGCGGAGCCTGGTACACCGCGCCGCCGTGGCCCGGTGTCAGGTCGGTGAGCACGAGCTGCCCGGCGATCGAGACCGCCGAGTTGCCGTTGCCCGTCAACTGGTAGCTGAACAGCTCCTCGATGAGGACCATCTCGATGGTGTTGCCCTCGGCCGCGAGCAGGTTCGCGGTCAGCACGCCCACCGTCTGGTCGACCGAGCCGTCGCTGGCCGAGGCCAGGAACGACTGGGGCATGAACTGCAGCACATCTCCCGCCAGGGACGGGGCCCCGAAAAGGGCGACGGCATCGGTGATCGACGTTTCACTGACGTTCTGGTAGACGCCCCAGCTGGCGGCAAAATCGCCGTAGTTGAATGCGGCTCGGACCCCCGGCGCACTGATGAACAGCGCCAGCACGACAGCCAGCATCTGGACCGAACGCCAGGAACCAGTAAACAGCCACCGCGGAGCAGAGAAAGTCGTCGCCATAGGCGCACTCCTGCGAAACAAACATCGCATTTGAGGATCCCGACCCGAAGACTCCCTCCAAAAGGGAAGACCCCCTTGCGGGTCGGCTTTCTCTGCCCTCACTGCCCCCATTTGTACGTCGCAACCGGGTTGATTGCAAGGGTTTTCAGGCTTTGGGCTGTGAATTAGGGCGATCATCCATCGCCGCGGCTGGCCAAAGGCAATCTGGGCAAGATCCGCCCGTGCGTTCCGCGGATGCGCAACGCCTACTTGGCGGGGTCGTAGTGGCGCAGGACAAGTGTGTCGTTTTGTCCTCCGAAGCCGAAGCTGTTGGACAGCGCGATCCGCACCCGCGCTTCCCGCGACTGGTTGGCCACGTAGTCCAGGTCGCAGGCGGGGTCCGGCCGGTGCAGGTTCATGGTGGGCGGCAGACGCCCGTCGCGAATCGCCAGCACGCAGGTGATCGCCTCCACCGCGCCCGCGGCTGCAATCAGGTGTCCCAGCATGCTCTTGACCGAACTGACCGGCGGCACGTTCCCGGGCGCGGCACCCTGGCCTGCGAAAACCAGCTTCACCGCCTTGGTCTCGATCGAGTCGTTTTCCTTCGTGCCCGTGCCGTGGGCCGAGATGTAGTCGATCTGCTCGGGTCCGACGCCCGCGTCCTCCAGGGCCCAGCGCATCGAGGCCACCGCGCCGCGGCCCTCAGGATGAATGTCCGTGATGCGATAAGCGTCGGCCGACGAGCCGTACCCGACCACTTCCGCCAGCACCCGGGCCCCGCGGGCCCGCGCGTGATCGAGCGTCTCGAGGATCAGCATGCCCGCGCCTTCGCCCAGCACGAAGCCGTCGCGGTCGACGCCGAACGGCCGCGACGCCGTGGCGGGCTCGTCATTGCGCGTCGACAAGGCGGTCAGCCGGTTGAACCCGGTGACGCCGAAAGGATGGATCATCGTGTGCGCGCCGCCGCTGATCATCACGTCCGCGTCGCCGCGGCGCAGGATTTGCGTGGCCTCGCCCAGCGCCTGGGTCGAGGCGGCGCAGGCGGTCAGGCAGTTGTAGGCCGGCCCATACGCTTCAAACTCCATCGCCAGGTGGGCCAGGGGCATGTTGGGCTCCTGCTCCAGCTCGCGCACCGCGCTGAGCCTGGCGCTGGCCGCTTTGGCCCACGCCACCGCGTCCAGCTTGCGCTGCTCGGCGTTCCAGCCGATCAGGTCGGCCGTCACGTAGTTGTCGAAGTCCAGCGAGCCTTCACCCGAACCGAGGTAGATGCCCAGCCGCTCGCGATCCAGACGATCGAATCCTTCCAGCCCCGCGCTGCGCCACGCCAGTGCCGCCGCCCCCAGCGCGAACGCCGAGTTGAGCCCGACGCCTTCGTGGATGGCCGGATCACGCACCAGCGCGCGGTAGTCGTAGTCTTTCACCTGGGCCGCGAATGTCGTGGGAAACGTGGATGCGTCGAAATGACGGATAGGCCCGATGCCCGACTCGCCCGCCAGCAGACGCGACCACACGCCCTCGATGTCATGGCCCAGAGGGGTGACCCAGCCGATGCCCGTGATGACCACGCGATGCCGCATGTACGCCTCGTGTCCTTGTCCGCCGCCGACCTGGTGCCGCCTTGCCTGTTTCAGTCCGCCCAGCGGCGAAGCACCAGGGCCGCGTTCTGCCCGCCCAGTCCCGTGCTGTAGCACAGCGCGTGTTCGAATCGACCGCCCTCGACCCGCGTCGTCCCCGCCGGTATGCCGTCGATCGGCCGCGGACAGCGGCGGGGCGGCAAGGTCTGGGTCTTGAGCGCCTGCGCCGCGGCACAGACGTCGATGGCCCCGGCCCCCGCGCCGCAGTTGCCCACCGTCGGTTTAGTAAGCAGGATCGCCATCTGCTCCAGCCGTTTGCCGAACAGGGCACGCAGGGCCGCGGCCTCGGCCGCATCGTACGCCGCGATGCCCGAGCCGAAGGGAACGATCAAGTCGATCTGCCCCGCGTCAATGCCCGCCTCACGCAGAGCCGTACGAATCGCCGCGCCGATCGATCGACCTTCGGCGTCCGGCTCGCGGTTGCGCGTCGCCCGGTTCACCGTCTGCGACGCGCCGAAGCCCAGCACCTCGGCATAGATCTTCGCCCCCTCGCGCTGCCGCGCCGCATCGAGCGCTTCAAGAAGCACAATCGCGCCGCCTTCGCCCAGCACGGTGCCCGCCGCGTCGCGGTTGAACGGCCGCACGGCCTGCGCCGGGTGGTCGTTATCGCTCGTGTTCAGCCGCCCTGATAACTGCTGACGCATCAGCGCCATCGGGTTGATCTTGCTCTCCGTCCCGCCGCAGAAGCACAGGTCGGCCTGGTCGCGCTGGATCACGCGCAGCGACTCGCCGATCGACAACCCGCCCGACGCCTCCCCGCAGGTGATGGTGTTCGACGGGCCTTGGGCGTCGTGGATGATCGTCACATGGCAGGCGAGCATGTTGGGCAGATACTTGAGCAGCCACAGCGGTGTAAGGTGGGTCATGCCCGCGCGGCCCCAGGCATGAATGTCCAGGCGGTGCGGCTGGCCTGCGACGGTCGCCTCCGCCAGGGCGGCTGTCAGTTCCTCGAGGTCGGCCGCGATCAGCCCCGCCCCGATGTGCGCGCCCATGCGCGAACCCGGATAGGACGCCGTCGCCTCCCCGCCCCCCTGGTCCTCGCCGTTGAGCGTGCCCCGCGTGCGCAGGTTGGCGTCGCGCGACGCCAGGTGGGCCGCCGCCACAGCCAGTTCGATGTCGCGGGCCATGACCTTCGTCGCCTTGCGGTAGGTTTTGGGCACGTAGTCACGGACCTGAAGGTCGCGCACTTCGCCCGCGACGCGGCAGGCGAATCCGCCGGGGTCGAACGCCTGGATCGTCCCCAGGGCGCTGCGCCCCTCGCACAGGCCAGCCCACAGCGCGTCGATCCCGGGGCCCAGACCCGTAACCGGGCCCAGACCGGTGATCGCCACCCGCCTGTTCGTGGTATCGCTCAAAGGCTTGTCTTCCGCTGCGAAGCGATGGGCCGCTGCGGCGCCGTCGCACCCGTCCGCCGGGTGGCGCCCGCCCATCCGCCGGCCAGCCCGGTGCGGCGGCGATGTCTCATTGTTCCAGCTTGCGCAGGCTCAGGCCCACCTCGGCCAGCTTGGCTTTGATTTCCGTCAGGCTGGTGCTGCCGAAGTTCTTCACGCCCATCAGCTCCGCCTCGGTCTTCATGCACACGTCGCCGATGGTCTGCACCCCCAGCAGCGAAAGCGCCTTGCGCGAGCGAACGCTCAGATCCAGCTCGTTGACGCTGCGGTAGAGCACTTCGTCGCTCGAGCCGGTTTCGGTCTTGAGCTGGTCGTAGACCGCCTGCTTGGCGGCGTCCTGCTGCTGGGCGACAGCCTGGCCCAGCTTCAGGCCGCGCTGCGCCAGCATCGCCTTGATCTCCGCCAGGCTCGCCTCGCCGAAGTTGCGGTAGCTGCACAGTTCCGCCTCGGTGACCTGCAGCAGATCGCCCAGCGTCCGCACATTCATCTTCCGCAGGGCGTTGCGCGTCCGTACGGAAAGGTCGAAGTCGGTCACCGGCGTGTCGAGCATCGCCTGCTGCTGCTCGATTTTCTTTTCCGCCTCGTCGTCGATGAGCATGCCGCGGCTGGCGGTGACGTCCTTGATGTACAGCCGGGCCCGATCGTGGTTGGGATTGGTCGCCAGCACCTGCCGCACGCACCGCTCGGCCTGGGCGTAGAACCCGCGATCCTCGTAAAGGACCGCCAGGTTGATCAGGGCGTTGAGCGGGGGTCGCGGTTGCTGCACGCACTGCTCATAAAGGTGCAACGCCTCATCCTCTTCGCCCATCAGGTCCAGGCAGTACGCCAGCCGGAAGCACACTTCCGGGTCGTCGGGGTCCGCGGTGAACGCGGCTTCATAGGCCTCGATGGCCTTGAGCCGCCTGCCCTCGGCCTCCGCGACCTTACCGCTGGCCAGGTATTTCTTTGCGGTCTCCGCGTCACGCACGTCGCGCTCCATCAGCATGCTGCCGGTCGCCTCTGCCATCATCAAAATCACTCCATCCCGTCGTCGGGCCGATCCTCAAGACACAGCGCGGCCCGCATCGGCCGCGAACGTTCAATTATCGCGCCGCGCAGGCCCGATCGCAAGTTGCCCGCCCGCCACGTCCATACCGCCTCATGACCCCGCCGGCGCGGCAAAGCCACCTGTCGGACTCGAACCGACGACCTGCGGTTTACAAAACCGCGCAGAACGATCCGCAAGGCCCGCAATACTCGGTCGTTACGCAAATGCCCGACGAGCGCTGGGCGTTCAACTGGGCGTCGCAGTTCTTCGCCGCCCTGGCCGACCAGTCAGAAGGCGGCCCAGACGCCGACCTGCTGGCCCTGCTGCATGCCTGGCCGCTGTTCCCCGACATGCTCAAAAAGGCAATCGGCGATATCGCCGACGCGGCGCTGGGGGACGGCGACGCATCGGACCTCGGCGACTGACGGCAGGCTGATAGGCCGACGCCCCGCGACGAAGCCGCTTTCTCCCCAGTTCTGTACCGGCGATGGACGCGGTGCAATAATGCCACAGGATGTTGGAGCCGACGCCCGGAATTGGCCGATCCTTGGCTGGTCAGGGCACAGGAGCGTTCCTTGCAGATGGCAGACCGACACCAACTTGAACTCGCCTTCGATGATGTTCGAAGCGCGGCGCTGGATCAGGGACGAATCAGCGGGCTGACACACGCGTTCTATCGCTATCCCGCGAGATTCGCACCTGCCTTTGCGCGTGCGTGCATTGAAGCCTTCTCGCGGCCGGGCGACGTTGTGCTGGACCCGTATATGGGTGGAGGAACCACCGTTGTCGAGGCGATGGCCAGTGGTCGGCGCTCGGTTGGGTCTGACATCAACTCCCTCGCCGTATTCGTCACTCGCGCGAAGGTAACCCGACTGTCAGCATACGAGCGAGCGAGCCTGTCCAGATGGGCTGCCGAGGCAGTACCCGAACTGCGGTGTACCGACCGGCTCGATTCAGGCGATCCCGAATTGGCCCACCGTCCCCGTAACATGGCCATACCGAGCGTTCGGTGGCACCGTAGGCTGATTGCCGCCTGTCTGGCCTCCATTAAGGACGAGCTGCCGACTGCGGATTCAAAGCGATTCGCCCGTTGCGTTCTGCTGAACGTCGGACAGTGGGCTCTCAATGGCCGGAAGTCGACCCCGACGGTCGCCCAGTTTCGTTCACGTGTCAGCGAGACATGTGACGAAATGCTCCGCGGCTCTGAAGAGTTCGGGCGAGTCCTGTCGGCCAGCGCATCCACGGTCCATCAGCCGATCATTAGGCAAATCTGCGCTGAGGACTTGAGTCAGGATGTCGGGCTTCATTCGATGCCGCCGGCAGACTTGGTCGTTACGTCGCCTCCGTATCCTGGCATCCATATGCTTTATCACCGGTGGCAGGTCGATGGACGCAAAGAAACCGATGCGCCCTATTGGATAGCCGCCTGTAACGACGGCGACGGGGCAACTCACTACAATTTCGCCGGCCGGCATCGGCAGGCCGAGGATCGCTATTTTGAGAAGGCCCACGATGCGTTTTCTGCGATCAGACGTGCCGCTCGTGACGGCGCAGTCATGGTGCAAATGATCGCGTTTTCCAATCCGGCGCGGCAGTTCTCTCGATATCTTTCCACCATGCAGCGAGCAGGCTTCTCAGAGCTTCGGCTTGATGGCAGACGGCGCATATGGCGGCGCGTCCCAGGGCGTCGCTGGCATGCACACTTGCAGGGGCAGACATCCTCATCGAGAGAAGTCGTCCTGATTCATATCGCCGACTAGTCATCGTCGCCCAAGCCACCGAGCATCTCCAAGTCACCTTCGCTCAGCCCCGAGAGCTGGTCGATCATTGGCAGGAGAACAGGTGCGACGGCAGCCGAAACCTCACGGATGCGATCCTGGACCGACTGCTTCGTCGCTCCGTTGTCTGGGCCATCGTCGGAAGGTTCATCCGGTGTGGTGCCGTCTTCACCGTGCAGCATGGCGAGCCCAAGTAGCACGTTCCCGTATTTGAATTTTGCCTCCAAGAGCCGGACGTCTTGCTTTGAGTACTTCATTTCCGTCAGGAGCGCGGAATTGCTGGCATTGATATAGAACGCGTGTTCCACGCGCGGGCCATCGTCATCAGTTACCGGGTCCGAAATGACGTGGCACGCAACCTCCGGGGTGAAGTTGTATTTACGCCAGTATGCGTCATCCTCCCTCACCACAATGACTTTTGGCAACGAGATACCCCGAGCAGAGGTCTTGTCACCAGCGCCGCTGCCGGGCCGATGTTTGCGTTTGCCTGGCGTTCCCCCAATCCCATGCCTAGGCTCAACGGTAAGCTTAACGACATTGACGAACGGATCATTTAGCGTCGGGTCAGTCACGCTGGTCTGAACGACGACGTAGTCTCCTTCTTCGGCTTCGGGTGGAAGCGCCATGTTGAGGTGGGCAGTACCAGACTCTAGCGTAAGGCTGTAGCTGGGCGGGGACATTTCGCGGCTCGCATCAAGGACTTCCAGCGTGAAACTCCCCCGATCGGAAGGGCGGTCGAAGTACCCGTTTTCAGCATCGGTCACGAATGCGATCCGACAGCGCCGGCCTAACTGACAGTTCCGCGCGTACTGTCGCCCATAGTCGAGGTGCTCAAACTTGAAATAGGTGGGATGTCTGACACCAATAAACGACCTCGGCTGCTGGCCGGTCCCGCCGTCATTGCCGTCGTTCGGCCCGCTGGCGGCAAAGGGCCTAGGAAGTCGCTGGCCGCGCAGGAGTAGGGTGTTGAGCGACGGTGAGGCTTTCAGCACCTTGCGAAGCACGTCTTCGAGAGGCTTTTCGTCACTGAGCTTGGATTCGATATCGTCTTGGCGGCGTTTGTTCTGCAGGTAGCGAAGCTCTGTGTTATTGCGCAGTAGCTCCTCAATTTCGCGTTCTAAGTCATAGCGGATCGCGTGGTCACTCAGGCGGTCTCGACTCGACATGAATAGGTCTTCTCGCTGGCGTGCCGAGAGTGATGAGCAGTCGATCAGCACCAAGAGGGAATCCTTTAGGCGGGGTAGACCAACTGCCCTCGGTCGCGTGAATACCGTCGTGCCGAGGTGTCCGTGGGCCTGTCCATTTATTGCGAAGATAACTCCTTCGTCGCGCAGGTACGTGGCTGCCTTGTCCTCCTTGAAGGCGTAGATACGTGCCTTCATGTTCATGCCGGCTGTCCGGAGCTGTGCAGATAGCGGGAAGCCGGGTTCCAGGTTGTCGCCACGTCCGTCCTCAAGACGAACAACCAAGCCGGCAAGTGTCGTTTCAAAACTCCGCTCTTTTGCGCCCTCGTAACCTCTGCATTCATGAAGCCGTATTGGGAGGGCGACTTCCGGCAAGAGCCGTTCGAGGGCAAACAGCAGACCGTCTTTCATCAGGACGTTGCTCTGTCCCGTGCGAGTCTCATACTCATAGAGTTTTATGGCCGTGCCCCATGCGATTTCGCGCTTGTACGGTTCGTCGTGTTCAGGCATCAAGGGCAGTGTGTCGGCGGCAAAGCCCAGCACCTCGCCACGGCGCGGACGTGCCTCCGCCGCAATCGGCGCGAGATAAGTAAACTCCGAGTGAATCGGCTCGCCGCTCCTGTTGCTCGGTTCCTCGCGTCGGACAACCGTTATGGCCCATTCGTCGGCGCGAGGCCCTGTCATGTCGCGAAGAGCTGGATGGCGGCGCGAGATTACGAGTTGTAGTCCATGGACGCCACAGAATCGGAGAGCTCCGGAGCCGCCCATGTTGAACTTGCCCTGAACGAACCGAATTCGTTGTTTGTTCTTGGCATTCAGCGAGAGAATGGTATCTGGTAACCGAAGCGGGCTCTGGCCTTCACCGACATCGGCAATTGTGAGACACATGCGACGTGTCTTGCGTCCCCGCGTCGGACGATCGCCGGTGGCCGCAATCGTGATGCTTCGGGATTCGGCGGTTCGCTTTGGCGAAGGCCATGTCGTGAGCGTGCCGGCCTCGTCATCTGTGGCCCGCCGGTTTTCGAAGAACACTGCGACGGCGTCGCGAACAGTGCGCGGAGCATCTTCGGATTTGGGATCAATGCCGCGCAACTGGCACTCGCACATGAATCGGGCGTCGACACAATTCACGATCTTCTCGACAAGCGCGGCCTCGCCCAGGCTTGACTGGTTGCCTGCTTGGGCAAAGTTGCCTTCTTTGTCACCATAGAGCCGCCAGAGATCACGATTGTCCCAAAGGTCTGCGTCTCTGAGAATCTGAATGACCCGCTCTTCGTAGTCGGCATGCAATAGATCAAGAGCAAGTTGCCTGATACGGTCGTTAGTCAGTTGCATTGGGTTCCCCCACGGCTAGGCGGAACGCACGGGAAGTGCATCCCACAGTTGGTCTAATCCATCACTGGCGAGTGACTCCATGCGGAGCGCGTATCCGTCTCGGCCCTTCTTCGCGACGGCCTTCGCTTCGCGCAGCCATGCCAGCGTGAGATACACCTGGTATGCCGGGACTTCGTCGCCCGACACGATGTCCGGGATCGGAAGGAGGTTGTCCAGTGTGAAGACGTGGCCCGGCTTAACGCGACTCGTCAGATGCCGCACGAATGCGATCACGGCTGTGCGCGGCGCTCGGTGCTCGTACACTTCTCTATTCTTCTTGGACCAGCCGATCTTTACTAGACGATCCCCGTCGCGTTCGAATCGGGGATAACTCCCTGCTTTCTTGGGATTTGCCGCCGCAACCGGTTTAGATGTGGACGAGCCGCGTCGGCTGACACGAGCGAGCGGCACTGTCTTCGGCGAGGTCGCGTCCGAAGTCGCATGCAGCGAACGTGATGTGCCGTGTAGGCGGGCGACGCCGTCAGTGAGCCGTGCCAATTCGGCGATTTCATCGTACCGCTGCTCCCGGAGGCCCTTTTCGATCAAGGCCCGAAGCCGTTCTTCCGCTTCCATCAGAATGTCCATGGCGTCCTGTATTGTGTCCATGAACGCATAATACACGCACAATATGTGGATGCAAGGGGCATTCGGTCGCTTTCCGTGCAATTCGGGCCGCTGCGGCTCCGGATCAACTGGCGTTCTGCTGGACGACGAAAGGCGACTACGCGCATCGCCTCGCCGAAGCGATCCGGCGGCTGTGCGGGGCCTGAGCGGCGAGAGTCTTCGCCGCGAGGTCACAAAGTTTTTGCCTGCCTACGGCCGCGTCGCGTTCTATCTGAGCGCAACACTTGTTGTCTAAACAAGTTACCGCCAGAACGCCGGCCGCGAGATTTTTGGACCGATTTTGTGGGGGTCTGTGCTACAAGGGATATAGAGGCGTAGAGACACAGTCGTCTCGCGCCGAGGTATCCGGTCTTGCGGGAAGCGACGCGGACCGGTGTAAGGAATCCCTGAACCGGCTGACGGGAGTCAGCCACAACACAACGGCGTACACCCGATGAAGGCCGCAGACGCGGTTGGGGTGTCGTGCTGACTGAAAAAGGTAGGTGCTGCGATGTTTGGAGGAATGGATTCTATGAAGGTGTTCACGGACGATCGGAAGGGCGGGCCGTTGGGCGGGCAACGGCTGGTCGTGAAGGCGGCTGAGGCGGCGGCGCTGTTGGGCGTGAGCCGGGCGCAGTTCTACCGCAAGCACAAGGCCGGCCTGGTGCCGCTGCCGGTGCGGCTGGGCGGGTCGGTGCGGTGGCGGCTGGACGAGTTGCAGGCGTGGGTCGCGGCGGGGATGCCTTGCCGGCAACACTGGCTGGCCATGCGGCCGAAAGGTGGTGCGGCATGACGCTCGCCACGAACAGCTATCAGCGGCAGGCGGTGCGGCGCGGCGGTTCCGGCTTCGGCCGGGCCGCCTACGGCCGAGGCGAAGAACTGCCACCCATGATTCGCGTCACCCGCGAGCGGCCGTGCCCGATCTGCGGGGCACCGAAATGGTGCAGTGTGTCTGCGGACGGCAAGGTCTGCCACTGCATGCGTGAACCGAAAGGCCGGCTCAAGGCAGCGAACGACGACGGACACGTTCACCTGCTCGGTTCGACCGGCGGGCGGCAGTCGCAGCGTCCGTCAAGGCCGTACGGCAGCCAGACCTGGACGATCGGCAAGCCCGAGCGCCGCCGTCCGGTCGCGTCGGAAGATTCGACGAACTGGCCCGAGTTGGCGAGCCACCTTCAGTGCGAGCGGATGAAGGTGGCGGGCGCTGCGGCCGACCTAGCGACGAGGTTGGGCGTTTCGCTTCAGAGTCTCGACTGGCTGCGGCTGGGCTGGTATGCGAAGTCGTGCGCGTGGGCGTTTCCGATGGCTTACGGCGACGGCGAGGTTTGCGGGATTCGCCTGCGCAAGCCGTCGGGACGCAAGCTTGCGATCAAGGGCAGCAAGAGCGGCCTGTTCATCCCGACGAACGTGCCGGGCGACTTGCGCGGGCAGGCGCTCTACATCGCGGAAGGCCCGAGCGACACGGCCGCACTGCTCGACCTGGGCGTTGCGGCGATTGGCCGGCCGGACTGTCAGCATGGGAACGACGAGTTGCAGCGTCTTGTGCAAGAGCGGCGGCCGGCGCACGTTGTCATCGTCGCGGACGGGGATAGGCCCGGACAGGACGGGGCGTTGGCGCTCGCGAACTCGCTCAAGCATATGCCGTTCGGACCGGCCACCTTCGCGATTGTTACGCCGCCTGACGACTTCAAAGACGTGCGCGACTGGAAGCAGGGCGGCTTGACGGCCGAGCAACTGCGGCGGTTGGCCGGATCGGAGACCGAGCCGAACCACGATTCGGCGGCAGCGATGGAGGTGGCCTGTGAGTGACCTGGCCACGGTAAAGCAGTTCCAGCGGGCGACGGTTCCCGTGCCGGCCGCGTTCGAGCCGTTCCCGACGCACGTCCTGCCGGCCGTGGCGGCCGACTACGTGACGGATGGGGCGAAGGCCATCGGCTGCGATCCGACGTTCATCGCGTTGCCGCTGCTGGCGTCGCTCGCGGCCGCGATCGGGAACACGCGACGTATCGAACTCAAACGCGGCTGGGCTGAGCCGGCGATCCTCTGGACCGTCGTCATCGGCGAGTCTGGCACGCACAAGACGCCGGCGCAGCGGCTGGCGTTGCAGGCGGTGCGGCAGAAGCAGAATGCCGCGATGGTCTGGCTGGAACAGCAGCGCGAACTCTACGCCCACGACCTGGACGAATACGAGTCGCAACTTTCAGCCTGGCGCAAGAGCAAGCACAGCGAAAAGCCGGTCAAGCCGGCCGAGCCGGTTGCGAATCGCTTCTGGTGTTCGGATGTCACGGTTGAGGCCCTGGCGGCGCTGCTGGTCGATGCGCCGCGCGGCCTGCTGGTGGCGTGCGATGAACTGGCTGGCTGGCTTGGGTCGTTCGATGCCTACAAACAGGCTCGGTCGGACGTGGCGCGGTGGCTGGAAATGTACGCCGGGCAGCCGTTGCTTGTGGACCGCAAGACGGGCGATCGCAAGACGCTTCACGTACCGCGTGCGGCTGTGAGCCTGACCGGCGGCATTCAGCCGTACGCGCTGCGCATGCTGCTCGGGCCGGCTTACTTCGATAACGGCCTGGTTGCGCGGTTGCTGCTGGCCATGCCGCCGCGACGGCCGCGACTGTGGAAGGATGCGGAACTGGACCCGGCCATCGAATCACGATTGCTCGCGGCGTTCGATCGGTTGTGGGCGCTGCCGTTGGCGGAGGACGCGAACGGTCAGCCGTGCCCGATCGACCTTCCCCTGACCGAGCCAGCCCGGCGGGCGTGGATCGCGTTCTACAACGCCCACGCGGCCGAACAGGCGACGTTGCCGCCGGAGCTGGCGGCCGCGTGGTCGAAGCTTGAAGGGGCGGCGGCTCGATTCGCTCTGATTGTCGAGCTTGTCGCGTGGGCGAGCGGCGATGAGCCGGAGCCGTCGGCCGTTGACGTGTCGAGCGTCGCGGCTGGGATCGAGCTTTCGCAGTGGTTCGGCCGCGAGGCTCGGCGGGTTTACGGGAGCCTGGCGGAGGACGACGACCAGCGGCAGTTGCGCGAACTGGTCGGGTTCATCCGCCAGAGCGGCGGCACGGTGACGCCGCGTGCCATCATGCGGGCCGGCCCGTGTTTTCAGACGGCCGACGAAGCGAAGACGGCGCTCGAATACCTGGCCGATCTTGGCTGGGGCGAGCTTCAATCGGCGGTTTCGGAGTCGGGCGGACGTCCGAGCCTTCGATTCACGCTCGCCGGCGCGACTGACACTGACAAAACCCCGGCGGGCGTCATGGAAACAGGGGTTTTGTCAATGTCAGAGCGGGCAGCGGCGGGATAGCTCGGCCGCAAGGGGCGTGTTTCGAGCGGCGTCGGGGTTTCGGGTTTCGCGACAAGGGCTTTCTGAAACCCGGAACTGACTTTCGTAAGGGTTGTCAAAACGGATAATGGCTGGCGGAATGGGGTTTCGCGGGTTTTGAAACCGGGTTTCGCCTGTCGGGAAACGGTTAATCAAGGACGAAAAGGGTTATGCGACTTTTCAAACAGACGTATCGGGCCGCCGACGGAACCCCACGGGAAACCCCGAAGTGGTATATCGAGTTTCGCGACCATTGCGAAAAGGTTCGGCGCTGGCCGGGTTTCACAGATAAAGCCAGAACGGCCGAGTATGGCCGAAAGATCGAGGCGCTGGTTCGCTGCCGACTGACCGGTGATCGTCCTGATCCCGACGTGAGCCGGTGGCTCGAACGCTTACCCGGTGGATTCAGAACGAAACTCGCCGAAGCAGGGCTGCTCGACCGGCAGAGCATCGGGTCCAGCAAGCCGCTGAGTGAACACCTTGACGACTTCGCCCAATCGCTACGGACGAAGGGCAACACCGAGCGGCACGTCGAGCTTGTGACCGGCCGCGCTCGCCGCGTCATGGAAGGCTGCGGTTTCGCCGGCTGGTCGGAGGTTTCGGCGTCCAGCGTGGCGGCGTATCTGCACAGCCTGCGCGAGGATCAGGTTGCAGCCGATGGAACGGCCAAGCGTGGAATCAGCGTGCAGACGTTCAATTTCTACCTTCAGGCGGTGAAGCAGTTCTGCCGCTGGATGGTGCAGGATCGGCGGGCGGTCGAAAGCCCGGTCGCTCACCTGACGGCCCTGAACGTGCGGACGGATCGGCGCCACGACCGGCGATCGCTCGACGCCGAGGAACTCGGCTGGCTGCTCGACACGACCTACACCGGCCCGGAACGAGCCGGTATGACCGGGCCGGAGCGATCGGTTCTGTATCGCCTGGCCGCCGAGTCCGGTTTGCGGGCGGCTGAGCTTCGCAGTCTGACGCGACAGTCGTTCAACCTGGACCCGGAAGCGCCGACGGTGACGGTCGAAGCCGGTTACTCCAAGCGCCGGCGACGGGACACGCTGCCGCTTCGGCCGGATACAGCGGCCGCGATCGCTGAGCACCTTGCGACCAAGACGCCGCAGGCTCGCGCGTTCGCCATGCCGTCGAGCGACAACACGGCCGGCATCTTGCGGGCCGACCTGGCGGCTGCCCGTGACGCATGGCTGGCGGACGCCGGCGACGACGGAACCGAGCGGAAACGACGCGAGGAATCGGGCTTTCTTCGCTACCAAGACGATTCAGGGCGTTTCGCTGACTTCCACGCGCTGCGGCATACCTTCATCAGCAACCTGCGCCGGGCGGGCGTGCATCCGAAGACGGCTCAGGAACTGGCGCGACACTCGACCATCACGCTGACGATGGACCGCTACACGCACGACTTCCACGGCGACCACGCCCACGCTCTGGCGGCGCTGCCGAGTCTCGACCGGCCGCGTCGCGAGCGCAAAAGGGCAACCGGAACCGATGGCCCGTCGGCCGGTGCCGGCGAAGGCGAGTCCGACGTGGGCGACGCATCCGACGCCGACAAAGCTGAGAAGCGCTGGGCGTTCTACTGGGCGTCGCGGCTACGAAAGCATGTTTCAGAGCGGGATCGCGTGAGACAATCGCCGCGTCGGCGCGGCAAGGTGCAAGCGCCCGAGAATCGCAAGAAGACACGGGAAAAACAGGCGAATCAAGCGGCAGAAGTGGGATTCGAACGCGCGGTGAACCAAAGCCACCTGTCGGACTCGAACCGACGACCTGCGGTTTACAAAACCGCTGCTCTACCAACTGAGCTAAGGTGGCCAGACGGCGACTGCCCGGCGAACCGGCGCCTCGAAAGCCAGAAGAAACCGGCTGCCGATGCCGGCGCCGGCAAAGCCACCTGTGGGACTTGAACCCACGACCTGTGCTTTACGAAAGCACTGCTCTACCGCTGAGCTAAGGTGGCCGATGGACCGGCGGTTGCGCGCATTTTCACACATGCGCCCCGCCTGCGTTAAGCTTGTGCAGATTAGCCGCGCCCCTGGCCACCGTCAACGCGATGACGGCCCGCGGCGATCAAGGAGATCCGACCTTGCCCACCCGCGCGCGGCCTCTGCGAATCGCCCTCGTCGGAGCCCTGCTCACCGCGGGCGTCGCGGCGTTCACCCAGGTCGGGCGATTCGATCCGCTCGAAACGTGGCTCCACCCTCTGCGGGTGCGATGGGCCGGCTCGGCGGTGTCGGCGGCCGACGACCGGCTCGTGGTGTTGACGCCCGATGCCCAGGCCCTCGCCGCGATCGGCCCGCAGCCTTGGCCTGCCGCGACATGGGCGGCTCTGCTCACCACCTTGCACGAGGCCGGCGCCGTGGCCGTGGCTGTCGATCTGGATCCGAATGTCCATCTGGCCGCCGCCGATCCCCAGGCCGACGCCGTGCGACCCACCGATTGGGCTCAGGGGCGGCTGCCGACACTGCCTCTGGCCATGACGCGGATCGTTGCCGCCGGCACGCCTGTGCTTGTTGTCGCCGACGGCGCGTCACGCCGTCCATTCCGCGCCGTCCCGCCGCCCGCGTCGCCTCCCTTGACCGATTTCGCACTTGACGATCGGCTGCCCGAAGTGCTCGCCCGGGAGATGCTCTACCGCAAAGCGCCGTCCCCCGATGCGCCCTCCGTCATCGCCCGCCCGCGATGGTCTGTCCGGACGGTTCGCATGCCGCCGGCCGCATGGATGGCGGGTGCCGATCAGGTCGGGTTCGTCCTTCGCGCCGACGCCGGCCGGCCAACACCCATGCAGCCGCTCATCGCCGTCATGAACGACCGCGTTCTGCCCTCGGCGGGCCTGGCCTTGGCGGCCGCGGTGCTGGACGTCGGACCCCTCGAACTGGCGAGGGCCTACCGTGACCTGGCCGTGCCGCACCGCTTCGATAGCGCCCATGCCGTATCGCTGGCTCAACTGTGGCGCGACGGCCGATGGGATGCGACCGCCGCACGCGGGCTCGTTGAAGGCCGGGCTGTCCTGATCGCCACCGTTGACGGCGCCGCGCCGACGTCGTCGGCCTTCCATGCTGTCATGACCGGACGCCTGGATCACGTCGCGCCGCGATGGGTAGACGGGCTGATGGTGGTCGGCGTCGGCGCGGCCGCGACCGGACTGTGCCTGGCGCTCACCTGGCCGTGGGCCTTGCTGGCCGTGGCGCTGCTCATGGCGGCGGTGTTCGCGCTTGTCGGCGTCGTACTGCCCGAGGTCACACATGGCTGGGCGTCGCTCACGCCGCTGTTGACGGTGATTGGCCTGGTCGTGGTGGGTGTCGCTGTGTCGGCGGGTGCAGCGGATCTGGCGCGACGCCTTGCCCGCGGCCGCGTCCACGCCGCTGACCCGCGGGCCTCACAACCCGCACGCCGTATGGAGGCGGTGGTGCTGGCGGCCGAGCCCGGCGGCGCGCCCGCACTGATCGAACGCTTCGGCGAGACGGCCGCGGACCTGCTGGCCGATCTGCGCGGCGCGATGGTCCCGGCCATCGAGGCCGCCGAACCGCTTGATGTCGCCTGGCGCGATCATGCGGTCCGCTGCGTCTTCGCCGTTTCGCCGCAGACGGACGCCGACCTGGCGCGCGCCGCCGCCCGCGCCCTGGCGCTGGCGATGCAGATGCAGGAGATCGCCTCGGCCTTTCGCCAGCGCCTGCGCCGCCGCTTCGCCGATGGGGATGAAGCGGCCTCGCCGCCGCCGCGCCTGAGCTGGCACGGCGGTCTGGCCGCCGGCACGCTGGTGCTCAAGCCAGACGCCGATGGCCTCGTGACCACGCGACGCGTCGCCGGACAGGCCGCCGTCGCCGCCGCACGCTTGTGTGAATTGTCGGGCCGCCTTGGGTTGACGGTGTTGATCGACGAGCGCACCCACATGCTGGGGGGCTCGGGGTTCGTCAGTCGGCTGGTCGGTGTCGCCGACCTTCTGGGCGGTCGCACGCCCGGCGCGGTGCAGGAGCTGCTGGCTGAGCGGCATCGGGCCGGGGCTTCACTCATCGAGCAGGCGGAACTCTCCCGCGCGCTGGTCAACGCGTTCATGCGCCGCCAACCCGATGCCTGCCGCGATCTGGCCCGCCAGCTCGACAAGCTCGGCGGCAAGATCGCGCCCGATCCGCTGCCCAGACTCTATGAACGGCTCGTGAACCAGCGTCTGACCAGCCCGGCGTCGGAGGCCGAGTTCGATCCGACGCTCGCCTGATGGCGTCCCTCGCCTTGCACCCACGGCCGCCGGTCTACAATGCCGCGTCCGCGGGCATTCCGAGGTCTCGCGGTCGCGCCACGCTTTACGACGCTTTGCGAAAGGACTCATGCATGGGCAGCAGCGCCCTGTTCGGCTTCGTGCTCACCGCCGTCGTCCTGACACTCGCGGTCTCACCGCGGGCCTTGGCCCAGAGCGCCCCGCCCACCTACGCCGGCGATTCCGCCGATGCCTGCCAGGTGTTGCAGCAGCGGCCCGATCGCGTCGTCGCCGTCCTGCCCAATCGGATGGTCGTCGTCGCCCAGGCCCTGCGCAGCGCGCCGGTCGTGTCGGCCCAGGTATGGGTGAAGACCGGCAGCGTCTATGAGCAGGAGCACGTCGGGGCCGGCCTGTCGCACTTTCTCGAACACCTGCTGGCCGGAGGCAGCACCAGCACCCGCCCCGAGGCCGACTCCAACGCCATTCTCGGCGATCTTGGCGGGATGACCAACGCCGCCACCAGCCTCGCCACCGCCCATTACTACATCAACACCACCCGCCTCTATGCCGACCAGGCTGTCGCGCTCCTGTCCGACTGGATCCAGAACAACCTCATCACCGAAACCGAATACGCCCGCGAACGGCAGGTGATTCAGAATGAGTTCGCCATGGGGCAGGGCGACCCCGGCCGCCTGTTCTGGCGCCTGACCCAGCAGGCCCGGTACACCACGCATCCGGCGCGGCATCCGACGATCGGCTACCTCGAAGACTTCCTGGCCATCACGCGCGACGAGCTTTACGACTTCTACCGACGCATGTACGTGCCCAACAACATGGTCTTCGTCGTCACCGGCGACATCGACCCGGCCGCGATGGTCGCGCATGTGGCCGACCTGTGGGCCGACGTGGCCCCGGGCCCACTGCCCGACCTGTCGTTCCCCGTGGAGCCGCAGCTCACCGAACCGCGGCATGTTGAAGGACGGGCGGACGTCCGCGCTCCGCGTCTGCGCCTGGCCTTTCCCGGCACGAAGCTGGCCGAGGACGGCGATTACGCCCTGGATCTGCTGGGCGTGATCCTCGGGCAGGGCGAATCCAGCCGCCTGGTGCGCAGCTTGCGCGATGAGAAACAACTGGTGAACACCATTGAGGCCTACAACCTCAGCTTCGCCTGGGGCAAGGGCTTTTTCGGCATTGATGCGGAGGTCGCGATGCATGAAGGCGCCCAGGCCGGCGCGGCCGTGCGGACGGTGCGCGACGCCGCGCTCGCCGAGATCGAGCGCGTCAAGACCGAGGGCGTGACCCCAGCCGAACTTGACCGCGCCAAGCGCAAAACCCTGGTGTCGGTGGTCCTCAGCGCCCAGACGGCCGAGGGGCTGGCCAGCCGGCTGGCCAGCGACGTCATCAGCACCGGTGACGTGGATTACCTGGCCCGCTATGTCGACGCGGTGCAGGCGATGACCGCCGCCGACGTTCAGGCCGCGGCGCGGCGTTTCCTCGATTCGCAACGGCTTGTCGAGGTCACGCTGCTGCCGGCCGATGAACAGCACCCTGTCACCCAGCTTGGCCGCAACACCGATGCGCAGCCGAACGCCGCCGCCTTCGATCTCGAACCCATTGATCTGGACAACCGCGTGCTCATCGACGCCCTGCGCGCCAACCTGGGAGTCCAAGGCCCCGACAAGGTCGCCGCGGTTGTCGAATCGCCGGTGCTGCACACGCTGTCCAATGGTCTGCGCGTGGTGGTGGGTCGCAGTACGCTCGTGCCCGGCGTCGCCATTCAGTACTACCAGCCCGGCGGCCTGCTGGCCGACGCGCCCGGCCGCGAGGGATTGGCCAACGCGGTCGCCGCCATGCTCACCCGCGGCACCGCCACCCGCAGCGCCCAGCAGATCGCCCACGAGGTGGACGCCCTGGGCGCTTCGCTGTCAGCCAGCGGCGGCAACAACACCACCTACGTCCAGGCCGTCTGCCTCAGCGAAGACCTGCCGACGATGCTCGAACTCTTCGCCGACGTGCTGCTGGCGCCATCCTTCCCGGACGACGAATGGGCCCGCCGTCAGCAGCTTCTCCTGGCTGCGATCGATCGCGAGGTGGACCGCTGGTCCGGCGAATTACGCAAGCACTTCCGCCAGACCTACTACGACGGCCACGTCTGGTCGCAGCTTGCTGAAGGCCGGCGTGAAGCGGTGGCGAGCTTCACCGCCGACGACCTGCGCAACTTCCACGCCGCGACCCTCGATGCCGGCGATGGAGTCCTGGCTGTCTTTGGCGACATTGAAGCTCAGACCGTGGTGCGGCGGATCGAAGCCATCCTTGGCCCGATGCCTTCGCCCGAGGACGGCGACTTTGTCACACCGATGCCCGCGTCGCCGCGGGCGATCGCCGTGGCCTTCGAGACGGGTAAGCCTCTCGCGGCCGTGCAGATTGGCTTCGGCCCCGGGGTCACGCGCGACGATCCGGACTATGCGGCCTTGCGCGTCCTGGGCAAAGTCGTCAGCCGCTTCCCGTCCGGGCATCTTGAACAGGCCTTGCGCGGCGAGGGCAAGGGGCTGGCTTATGCCGTCGGTGCGTGGACGACGACGGGTCTGGTTCCGGGCTATTTCGCCGTTCTGTGGAACACCAGCAGCGCCGACCTGTCCGAATCGCTTGACGCCGCCGCGGCCGTCCTGCACCGCATCCGCATTGAAACGGTGTCGGATACCGATTTGCGGCGGGCCAAGGCGGCGGTGCTCACCGAGGAGTTTCTCGGCAAGCAGACCAATGGCGAAAGGGCGGCCGAGGCGGCTCTCGACCTCGTGTATGGCCTGGGGCTGGACGCTTGCGAGCGATTTCTTGACGCGGTCGAGGCGATCACCCCCGAGCGCCTTCAGCAGATCGCCCACCGCTACCTGTGCAACCCTGTGATCGTCATCATCGCCGACCAGCCCGTCGATGCGGAGCTTCTTGAATCCGTGAAGGCGCGACTTGTAGACGTTGGGTCAGCCGGGCCGACGACCACGCAACCCGCTGGCGAATAGCTGGACGTATCGACCAGGAGAGGGCCGACCGATGCACGAGGCCGCCGCGCCGCCCCTTCCCGAGCTTCCCGCCGAGTGGATGCGCCCCCGGCAGATTCTCGCCCGCCGCGACGCCAGCGGATGCGCGTTCGTGCCGGTTTCGCCGGCCTTCGAGTGGCACAGCTATCACCTGCCGATGGGCGTGGACGCGATCGTCGCCGAAGTTGTGGCGGCGCATATGGCCGCTCGCGTGCGGGGCGTCCACTTCCGCTGCCTGTCCTTCGGGCTCGATCAATACCGCAACCAGAAGCAGCTCGAGGCATGGGGCTTCGACAAGGCCCAGCGCATCTTCGGCATGAACTTCCCCACGCTCCCGTTGATCAGCGAATACGCTGAACCGGCTGAGATGTTCAAGGCCCTGGGCAACCGGCTCGATGCCGTCCGCGCCTGCGGCTTCAGGCACGTTTTCGTCATCGACCATCATGCCGACCCGAACCAGATCAGCGAGATCCGCGGCTTCTGCGAGCGCGAAGACAAGCGTGACGACGCGCCGGAATGCCGCGTGCATTTCGTCTACCCGCTGGATTTCAAGACGATCCGCAACCCGGACCTGCTGTGGATCGGCGGCCACGCGGGACTCTATGAGACGATGGTGATGCTCGCCTTCGCCCCGCAAATGGTCGATCTCGATGAACTGCCCGAGGGCGAACTCGTTGTGAAGGAAGTGGGCATCCACCACGGCAAGCCGACGATCGAACCGAAATACAATCCCCGCCGCGCCGTGCAGGCCGTCGCCGACGCCCTGCGGGCCGACATCCTCGATCACCTGGAAGCGTTCGTTCGCGAGCAGGCAGGGCTGTGAGGGTTCGATGGCGGCGTGTCTCACTTCCCGATGCGGAACCTGCGCCCGACCTGTTTGATCCCCAGCCGCTTGTTCGCCGCCAGGTGTGCCAGCACGTGATGCACCGTCTCGGTCGCGTGCGGCTGCCCCAGCGCGCGGGCGATCTCCTCGGCCGTCGCGGGCCCCTTGATCGCGCCGAGTTTCGCCACCGCTTGGCCCTGAAGCTCCAGCACGGTCGCGGCCGCCTTCTTGCCCGCTTCGACGCCGGGTTGATGATACGCGTTGATGTTGATCAGGCTCGCGTAAAGGCCGACGGTGCGTTCGTACAGCGCGATCAACGCGCCCAGTCGTCGGGCGTCCAGCCGGTCGAGGGTGATCGTCAAGGACTGTCGGTCGCTCTCGGCCAGCGCCTGCCGCGTACCCAGGTAGAAGCCCAGCAAAAAGTCCCCGGTCGCGATGCCCGGCTCGACTTCGATCTGCTGTTTTGCCGCGGCCGGCGTGCGGTCCTGCTGCACCACGATGAAGTTGACGAAGAAATCGTCCAGCCCGTCGCGGAGTTGCTGCACATACGCGTGCTGGTCGGTCGAGCCCTTGTTGCCGAAAACCGTCAGGCCCTGCCTGACCTCGCGGCCGTCCAGATCCTGCGCCTTGCCCAGCGACTCCATCACCAGTTGCTGCAGATAGCGCGACAGCAGCAGCAGCCGATCCTTGTAGGGCAGGACGACCATCTGCTTCTGACCGCGCCCGCCGGTGGCCGCGTGCCACATCAGCGCCAGCAGGGCGGCCGGGTTCTTCTTCATGTTCTTCTGCCGCGTGCAGGCGTCCATGTCGGCCGCCCCACGCAGGAAGTCGCTGATTTTCACGCCCTGCAGCGCCATCGGCAGCAGGCCCACGGCCGAAGTGATGCTGGTGCGTCCGCCGACGAAATCCCACATGGGAAATCCCGCCAGCCAGCCCTGCGACCTCGCATGCTCGTCAAGCTGGCTGCCCGTGCCGGTGACCGCCACCGCCTGCTTCGCGAAGCTCAGTCCCTTGCGCGCAAAGGCCGCCTCCACCTCCAGCATGCCGTTGCGCGTCTCCTTCGTGCCGCCCGATTTGCTGATGACTACCACCAGCGTGCTCTTGAGCCGCGCCCCCAGGTCGGCCAGTGTGCGGTCGATGCCGTCCGGATCCGTGTTGTCGATGAAGTGCGGGCGCAGCTTGTCGCGCCGCGCCGCCAGCGCGTCAGCCGCCAGTTGCGGGCCCAACGCGCTGCCGCCAATGCCCACCACCAGCAGATCGGTGAACTTCGCTGCCTGCGGCGGAGCAATCTTTTTCGCATGCACCTGCTGCGCGAACGCCTGGATGTTCGCGATGGTCTGCTCGATGTCGCGGCGGATCGCCGATGTCGGCGCCAGTTGCGGCGTGCGCAGCCAGTAATGGCCGACCATGCGATGCTCGTCGGGATTGGCGATCGCCCCGGCCTCAAGCTGGGCCATTGCCCCCAGCGCCCTGTCCATCGCATCGGCCATCTGCCTGAAAAAGCCGGCCTCCGCGCCCATGCGTGAGACATCTAGCGTCATGCCCACCGGCCGACAGACGCACAGGCGGTCCAGGTACCGCTTCCAGTATTCGTTCGCGTTCAGTAGCGCGTTCATATTGAGGAGACGCCTTAAAACTTCGGATCCGCGTCAGCCCGCGGGTCACACGGGACGGTCAGTCGCCCGCCAGCATCACGACGGCGCGATGGCGGTGGCCGGTCCGCGGGTCGAAAAGCTCCGTGTGCACCAGCAGCAGGGCCCGGTCCGGCGTCAGGAACCCGGCCGTGGGGAACGACTCCCCATGCCGGTTGACGAAGTCCGACAGCGACATGCGCTTCCTGGCCCCCACGCCGAGGCTGTCGAGGCGGCCGACGTACTGCTGGTTGAGCCAGAGCTGCATGTTTTCCAGCGGCTGAACCGAGCGGTTGACGATGGTGATGTGCTGCGACTCGGGCAGGATCAGCACGTCCATGTCCTGGCCGAAGGGCGCATCCTTGGGGTAGCGCAGCGACGCCAGATCCGCCTCATCCGCTTCGCTGGCGCCGACCGACTGGGCCCCGCCCGTGCCGAACGCCGCCCCGCAGCCGCTCAACGTGCACAGAATCATCACCATCCACACAGCCTGCCGCCAGCATCGCACGCTTTTCATCGTCGCGGTTCCTTCCGATGCGGTTCATTCGGACTTGGGCCATGCCCCGGTGCTTGTCCGGGCAAGAGCATATCACCTGCCCGCCGAGCCGGCATGTTGCCGCCCGCCACGCGAACGGTAAGGTCGGCTCCGCCGCCTTGAGGATCACCGCCATGCCGACCACGCCATCCGTCGCCCGCCGGCCCAACATCCTCTGGATCTCCTTCGAGGACACGATCCCGCTGTATGGCAGCTACGGCGATCCGGCGGCGCGCACCCCGAATGTCGATCGCCTCGCAGCCGAAGGTTGCCGTTATCCCAACGCCTTCTCCACCGCGCCCGTCTGCGCCCCGGCCCGCTGCGCCGTCATCACCGGTATGTACGCGATCAGCATCGGCGCCCACCACATGCGCACCAGCCACCCGCGCCCGCATGACGACGCTGCCTTCGCTTACGAGACCTGTCCGCCGCCTCACGTGCGCTGTTTCACCGAGTACCTGCGTGCGGCCGGGTACTATTGCACGAACAACTCCAAGACCGACTACCAGTTCAATCCGCCACGCACCGCCTGGGACGATTGCTCGAAGACGGCCCACTGGCGCAACCGGCCCGACCCCGACCAGCCCTTCTTCGCCGTGTTCAACCCGACCAACACGCACGAAAGCGGCATGTGGGAGGACAAGGACATCGAGCGGGCCGTCGATCCCGCGGACGTGCCCGTGCCCCCGTACTTCCCCGATACGCCGCGCGTCCGCGAGTCCATCGCGCGCATGTATACCCAGCACGCCCTCGCCGACCGCATGATGGGCGAACTGCTGGCCCAACTGGAGGAAGACGGCCTGGCGGACAACACCATCGTCATGCACTGGTCGGACCACGGCCCGATGCCGCGCGGCAAGCGGTGGCCGTATGACTCGGGCATCCGTGTGCCGATGATCGTGCGCTGGCCGCAGCCGTTGCGCCCCCGGAATGTGAAGCCCGGATCGGTGGATGAGCGGCTCGTGAGCACGATCGACCTGGGGCCGACGGTGCTGTCATTGGTCGGCGTGGAGATTCCCGTGCATCTTCAGGGCCGCGCGTTTCTGGGGCCAAAGGCGCAGCCGCCGCGGCAGTACATCTTCGCCTCGCGCGACCGCTACGACGTGTCGTACGACATGGTCCGGGCGGCCCGCGACGAACGCTTCAAGTACCTGCGCAATTACCTGCCGCAGCTTGAGAAGGCCATGTGGGTGCCGTACCGCAACCGCCACCCGATCATGCAGGAGATCTATCGCCTGCACCTGGAGGGCAAGCTCGAAGGCCCGCAGCGGATCATGATGCAGAACAACCGCCCGGCCGAGGAGCTGTACGACACGACGGCCGACCCGCACGAGATTCGCAACCTGGCCGCCGACCCCGCGTATGCCGGTGATCTGGCTCGCATGCGGGCGGCGACGGATGCCTGGCTGCGCGAAGTGGGCGACATGGGTCAGATCGACGAATACGAGATGGTCCGCCGCTGGTGGCCGGGCGGCAAACAGCCGCGAACATCGAAGCCGCTATTCATCCCGATCGCCACCGGCTGCTGGGGCGATAAAACGGTCATGACGCCAGAAGACGTCGCCCGCCCCATCAGTGGCGAGTATTCCGGCCCGATGCTCGTGCAACTGACCTGCGGCACACAGGGCGCGTCGATCGCGTACACGACGGAGGCCGGCACCCCCGGCTCGCAGGACGCCGCCCGCTGGCAACTCTACGCCGGCCCGATCCGCATCGAGAAGGGGCAGACGGTCACGCTGCGGGCCCGGGCGACCCGCATTGGGTATCAGGAAAGCGAAGAGACTGTCGCGGACCTTACGGTCAGATGACCCGCAGCACGCTGTACCGCCCGGTACTGTCATCGACCTGTTACGAAGTCGACTTGCGCTTCGGCCTCTTCGGTGGAGTCCGAGCGGCGGGATCCGTGAAATCGCCAGCCGTGACCCAATCACTCCCGGATGTATCAACATCGCATCCGGCGTTCGTCAGCTTCGTGGCAAACTCGTGCCGCCTCGCGAAGTCGTTTCCCATATGGACCACGTGGCGACCTCCGACGTCGCTGAACTCCTTGACATTTCCGATTTGAACCAGGAGTGTCTTGTCGGGGTGACTCGCGAACGCCATGCCTGCTTCAAATAGGACATTGGGCCTAGCCTGCCCGGTCAAAGTGCGTTCATATGGCTTGTCGGATGGCAGGAGCAGGTCAGGGCGCAGTTGTACGAGGTCGTCTGGGGTGAGAAGTACTATGACGGCCCGCGCCTTGGCGAACACCGATTCGAGAATCTCACCCACATACGGTGACGCCTTCTTTGTCATCGCGATCGCGGCATTCCATTCGATCGGTTTGACGTTGAGGGCGCGTAGGAACGTGAACATTGCGTCCTTGGCAGGTTTGTCGCGACCGTGAACGACGAAGACCTGATTCGGCACTCTCGCTTTGCTCTTCGCTTCCCCTTGCCGTGACGGCGCGCGTCCTCCTCGCGATGGTGTCGGACTAGGCAAATTGTTCGGTGGAGCTACTGGCGCGCCTGCTTGGCGCAACTGTGCCAACTGTGACGCGTCAGCGTACTTGTTAATCGTGACACCAACTTCAGCGCCGAGCCTGATAGCCGCAAGGTCATTTGGAAGCGCTTCGCGATTGGCTGTCTGCTTAATTCGGGCGTAGACCTGGCTCCTGCTGAGGCTGGTCCTCTCGATGATGTCGCGAAGGAGTCTCGGGTTGATGTTCGCCACGCGGAGTCAGCCCTTCTTCGCTTTTCCGCCCTTTGCTGTGCTGCTGCGCTGGCGCGAGAGCTCTGCGCGAACGGAGTTAGGTGTTGTTCCGATCAGTGTGGCGATCTCCGTCGGTCGAAATCCCGCTCGGTCGAGCAGACGGACTTGTTCGCCCTGTTGCCGTTCTTGGATCAAGAGCATCCCGAGCAGATTGACTAGGCGCGATTCGAACGACGTCATCCCTTCGATGCAACCCGACCGCCTGTCGTCATTTGTTTGCTTTGCCACGGCGAGGTCCTTTCTTCTTGCTTCGCGCCTGCCTCGCCAGCTCTTGCAGTGACCGAGGAGTGCTTCCGATTACCCCCGCGCGGTCGTTCAGCGGTAGCCCCAGCTTCGCTAAGAATGCTGCTTGCTCGAGCAGAGGCTTATCCCGGTGTTCGGAATTACGGAGGCATAGATATGCGAGGCACCGAGCGGTGACGGCTGCTGAGTCCATCTCTGGTCCATCATTTTCCAAGTGGAATCCTCCAAGTAGATAGAACCACATTACAGACACTTAACACCAATACAAGGGGGGCCGGATTACACAGAATGTAGCTCCTGTCCGCGTGCCTACTCGGCCTGCTTGGCGGCGATCGATGCCGTTCCGCGTCACCGAGAGGCTATTATGCGCCCCATGCCTTCCATCGGCCCGGTTCATCTTGACGCTCCGTTCTACCAGGCCGGACTGGCCGGCTATTCCGACGCGGCGATGCGGCTGGTTGCGCGTAAGCACGGCTGCCCGTATTGCGTGACCGAGGCGATGCTCGATCAGTTCCTCATCAACGGCGGCAGGGGCCTGAAGGCCGCGGAGCTCGACGACGAGGATCACCCGATCGCCGGGCAACTGATGGGCTCGCACCCGCGCGAGATCGCGGCCGGGGCGAAGGTGTTGCTCAAGCTCGGCTACGACGTGATCGACATCAACCTCGCCTGCCCGGTCAAGAAGATCCGCAGGAAGTGTCGCGGCGGACACCTGCTCTCCAGCCCCGACGAGGCGATCGCCATCCTCGACAGCGTGCGGCAGGCTGTGGGCGACGCGGCCCCGTGCAGCGTGAAGCTGCGCCGCGGCAGCGACGATTCGCCCGAAGCCGAGGCGAACTTTCATCGCATCTTCGAGGCCGTCATCGACCTGGGCTATGCGGCCGCGACGGTGCATGGCCGCACAGTGGAGCAGAAGTACATCGGCCCGTCACGCTGGGCGTTTCTCAAAGGACTGACGCGGAAGTATGGCAGGGTGGACGGCTTTTCGATCTTCGGCTCCGGCGACATCTTCAGCGTGCGCGACATCTTCGCGATGTTGAACGAGACAGGTGTGCAGGCCGTGAGCGTCGCGCGCGGGTGCATCGGCAACCCGTGGATCTTTGAGCAGGCGCGGGGGATACTCAGGCTGCAAGCCCAGGAATCGCTCACCACGAGCCGCGAGCGTAAGCGAGCGGTTTCGAGCGATGCGACTGATGGTGGTTCGGCCGATGCGGATGAGGGGTGGGACGCCCGTCCCACCACTGAGGATCACGCCCGGCAAACAAGGCAACCGCTCCCTGACGGTCGCGGCTCGTGGCGGGGTGTGCTGGAAGAAGCGTATGCCGCCGCCGACTGCGGACCGAGCCTTGCCCAGCAGCGGGCCGTCCTGCGCGAGCATTTCGAACTGTCGGTCCGCGTCAACGGCGAGAAAAAGGCGGGACTGATGATGCGCAAGTTCGGCATCAAATTCAGCCGCCACCACTTCGACGCCGAAGCTGTCGCCCAGGCGTTCATCGCGGTCAAGAGCCTGGCCGACTGGCACCGCGTGCTCGAACGGTATTACGCGGAGCCTGTCGGTGCTGCGTCGTCGTGAAGATGGGGCGTGGGGTGTTTGTGGGGGGGTAAGAAAAGCCCACGGATTCCTTCCGTGGGCGTTGGTGTTTGTGCAATCAATCTTCGGCGCGAGGGGCTCTTGTCTCACTTGGCTGCCCGCGGCTGCTTCACGCCGCTGGTGCCGGCTCCGAAGCGTTCGTCCAGTTGCCTGTGATACGCGCTCCATGTGCGGCGCAGCAGATCGAAGTCGCTTTCCTCGAACTGCTCGTGCGTCGTCTCGATGCCGGTGACGTAGTAGAGGCAGGGATTGCCCAGGGCCGGCTGGGCCTCGGCGTACTTGCGCCAGGCATACAGGCTGGGCATCGGGTGCTGGTCGGTATGCACCGGCGCGCCGGGCGCGACGGCATGGGCCAGCTTCACGCGGTGGGCCATCTGCGGCGTGATGTCCTTGCGGTCGGTGTAGATGTCCTGCAGGCGCAGCATGTCGATCACGTCGTCGAAGTGCGGACTGAAGGTGTGGGTGATGACCAGGGCGTCTTTCTTGGCGGCCTTGGCGGCGTGGTAGTAGAGGCCCAGCAGTTTGTGCAGAATCTCCAGGCCCGTGTGCGGCCGGCCGTCGTCGTCGCAGCCGGCCGGGTCGATCGGGACGATCCCGCGATGCGCTTCCCAGTAGTGCGTGTAGTCGAACTCGAAGCCGTCGGCGTCCAGGCCGTCCTTCGACAGCAGGTGCCGCACTTTGTCGGCGATGCGCTTCTGGTAGCCCTTGTGGAATGGATTGGGATACGTCTGCCACGGCCAGCCGCGCTGGTTCCATTGTAGATCGGCATGCACCTTCTTCTTTTCACGCTTGCAGGCCGGGTAGAACACGTCGGTGTCGATCGCCAGGTGGTACCGGCTTGTGTCGCGTGGTGCGATGAGCAGTTCGTTGTAGGGCACGTCGTCGCCGCGCCGGGCGGGGCAGTATTCCCACGGGCTGACCCACAGGATCACCTTGCGGCCGGCCTGGTGCTGGTCGGCGACGAACTGCTTCATGTCCGGCCAGAGCTGCGTGTCGACCTCGAGCTGGTTGCCCGGCCGGAACCAGCGGTTGTCGACGATGAGAATCGTCGGGTAAATCTCGCGTGATTCGAGGGTCTTGAGCATCCACTCGTAGCGCGGCTGGGAGCATTCCATGTCGGAGCTTCCCGAGTAGCCGCTGCTGCGCGCGCCGAAGTAGTTGGTCCAGTGGTCGCTGCGGAACACCTGCTCGCCCCAGCCGCCGAAGATCGGTTCGAACCACCAGCGCGGCGCGTCTTGGCGATGGGCGTTGGGCTTCACATAGCCCTCGGCCCGCAGATATTCGCAGTAGCGGTCCAGGCCGGCGTATTCGTCGCCGTCGATCTGCTCCAGCAGCAGCTTCGGGCTGGTCCATGAGCCATCCACCCGGCGGTAGCCGTCGTAGGTGAGGTTGAAGCCCACCCCTTCGTCGCCCAGATACTGAAACTCCTCCACGTCGCGGTCGTCGATCGGCAGCAGCAGGCCGACGTTCACCAGGCCCTTGGCGCCGTCGCTTGAGCGGAGCTGATAAAGGAACGGCGGGGGGGTGATCAGCCAGTCGCCGCCGAGGTTCACGCGCGTGCCGCACACGCGCACCTCGATGCTCTGGTAATACATCACTTCGCGCGTGTCCGTGCTGTTGATGCTGAAACAGTGGACCTTCTCGAACTTGGGCGTGGTGCTGGCGGCGAACCACTTCCAGGGCCGGTGGTGGGCCAGATGACGGCCCGGGCCGGCGAAGTAGGGGTAGTAACGGTCCTCCATGCGCGGGTCGTCTTCGAGGAAGCCCTCGAAGAACCGCGCGTTGTCCAGAGCGCCTTTGCCCTGCACCGTGTAGCTGTATAGCACGCGCGTCGGCTCGCATACAAAGCGGTATTCGACGGCCTCCCACAGCGTCGTCCGCCCCTTGAAGCTGACGGTGGCGCCGTCGCCTCGCTCGGTCACCGTCGGCATGTCGAGGCTCACGAGCGTGTCGATCCGCTCGTCGCGGTCGCAGCCGCTGGCCACAAACAGTTCGCCTCCCAGGCCGTTGGCGAAGGTCAGGTCGATATGAAGCGGTCTGGCCGGATCGAAGGCAAGCTCGTAAGTCTTGCCCTTGAGGGTGAAGGCATCGCCGTCGCGGGTCACGTGCATGGGAGAGCTCCGGGGACTTCGTGTGAAGGAGTGCGAGGCGGGGCGGCCGCGCCTTGGGGGAGTCGTTGCGTAAAAGAACAACTGCGGGCGAAAAGTTAGCCGCACGCCGGTGGAAAGACAATTGCCCCGGACCGTCACACGGCTTCTGCCGCGTGACCTGCTCTCGGCCGCTTACCTTGAGCCTGCACAAGTGTGTAGACTCGCCAGCCACGCCGCCCGTGTGGATCGTCCCGCGGCATCAGGACAACGGATGTGAAAAGGAGGTCGCCGTGATGGATCTGCCCGCCCGACTGGCCCAGCGCGGCCTGACGTTGCCGCCGGCCCCGAAGCCCGTGGCGGCGTATGTGCCGGCCGTCGTCGCCGGCGATCTGGTGTTTCTCAGCGGCCAGTTGCCGATGGTCGATGGCAAGCTGTCCTGCATCGGCCGCGTGCCTGGGACGGTCAGTGTGGACGCCGCCCGCGCCGCCGCCCGCCAGTGCGCTCTCAACGCCCTGGCCGTACTGGGCGATGTGCTGGACGGGAACTGGTCGCGGCTGCGGCGAATCGTGCGCGTCGGGGTCTTTGTGGCCAGCGATCCCGGCTTCACGGAGCAAGCGCAGGTCGCCAACGGCGCCAGCGAGTTTCTGGTCGAGGTGCTCGGCGATCCCGGTCGTCACGCCCGTGCCGCGGTCGGCGCGGCTGAATTGCCCCTTGGCGCAGCGGTCGAGCTGGAAATGATCGCCCAAAGCGCTGGCTGAGGCTCCCGGGTCCACCTAAGGTTTGAGCAGCGGCTGAGGGTGGCCGGTCAACAGGCCGGGGCGTCCGCTGCTGCTTGACGAATCGCGGCGGGTTCGGGACACTGGTCAGTCGGTATCGCCCACCGCCGGGAACCTGCCGGAGGCCGAGCGTGCGGCCAGTCATGCCGCCCTGCCCGTGGAGGAGCCATGACGCCTCCGGCCGCCGCGTGAGCGCTGCGAAGTCCGACCCGTGTCGGTCGCGTCCTGTGGACGGTTGTCGGCATCCGACGCCTCGCCCGACCACAGCCGGTTTCCCAGCAATGACCCCCGCAACGAGGAGTTGGCGCCGATGGCATTGAGATCCCGAGGCGGTTCGCCGGGCCTGACCGCGGCTGTCGCGGTCTTTGGCGTGCTGTTTTTCATCTGTCTGGTGCTGGCAGTGGTCTTCTTCGTGCAGACCGGCAAATACAAGCAGCAGGTGGCGACCGCCGAAAGGGATATGCGGGCTTTCGTCAGCCGCACCGAGATGAGTCAGCCGCAGGTCACAGAGCTGCGCGGCGGAGGCGGCTCGGTGGTCGGCAAGCTGCTCGAGCAGCGGCAGTGGGCCTTCCGCACCATCGCCGGCGATGGCGACGCCGAACCCGAGGCCGTGCGTAAGCAGGTGGCGGACGCCGGCGTGGCCGAGGGCAAGGCGCTGTTGACGGCTGTCAAGGAGCAGCAGGCCCAGTTGGGCGAAGCCCAGAAGCTGCTCAGCCAGCAGCAGGCCATGCTCCAGCAGGCGGCCGCGGAACTCATGGCGACCCAGCAGCGCCGCCAGGCCCAGGCGGACGGTTTCGAGGCCGCGGTCACCCAGTTGCAGGGCAATCTCGACCAGCAGGGCGCGAGCTTCAACGCCTACCAGCAGACCGTCGGTCAGGAACAGCGGCAGTTGGCCACCCTGCTCGAAGACATCCGCCGCCGCAGCGAATCCACCGAACTCGAACTGCGCCAGCGCAATGCCCAGCTCGAGGCGGAGAACGCGGCCCTGCGCCGCCGTATCTCCGAATTGACGTTGTCGCAGGGCGGCGAATCGACGACCGTCGATCCATCATTGCTGGCTGACGGGCGGATCGTGACCATCGACCCGCGCGGCCGCTGGGTTTACATTGACCGCGGCCGACGCCAGCACATCGTCCTGGGCATGACTTTCGAGGTTTACGACCACGCCGCGGCTGTCGGCGAGGGGCCCGATGGTCGGGGTAAGGCCACCATCCAGGTCGTCGACATCATCGACAACAGCTCCCAGTGCCTGGTCGTGCGAACCAGCCCGGGCAAGACGATCCAGGAAGGCGACGTGATCGCCAATGTGGTCTACAGCCCCGACGCGACGTTCAATTTCTACGTCTATGGGAAGTTCGACATCGATGAGCGCGGGGTCGGCTCCGAGGCCGATCGCAAGCGCATCGAGAAGATGATCACGCAATGGGGCGGCAACCTGATGCAGGAGCTGACCTATGACGTGGACTTCCTGGTCCTCGGTGAGGCCCCGCCCAGGCCGGCGCCGGCTGGCGGCACCATCGACCCGGTCGAGATCACACGCCAGATGCGCCTTCGGGCTGAATACGACCGCTATCAGCAGTTGCTGGACCGCGCGCGGGAAATGTCGATCCCCGTCCTCAACGAGAATCGCTTCCTGACGCTGGTCGGTTTCTACGAACGCTAGGACCGCCCGCCGACGTGCCCTCTGAAAGGACGCCGGCCGAAAGGAGATACGTGCCGCGATGGCTGATACGAAGCCGACCGCCGAAACCAATGAACCGGGCGAGGAGATGCGTCTCAAGGGACGCAAGATCCTCATCGTCGACGACGATCCCGAGGTCCGCGCCGCCATCGACCAGGCCCTCCAGGCCGAGGGCGCGCTGACCCAGATGTGCGGCGACGGCAACGCGGCCGTCCGCATCTGTAGCGAGGATCCGCCGGAACTGGTCATACTCGACGTCATGCTGCCCAAGCGCAGCGGGTTTCTCGTGCTCGAACGCATCAAGGAATTGAACACGCCGTTGCGCGTGATCATGGTCACCGCCAACGAGGGCCGCCGTCACCAGCAGTTCGCCGAGGCCCTGGGCGTCGACGGCTATCTGCTCAAGCCGGTTCGCCTCGAACGGCTGATCACCCTCGCCCGCGACCTGCTTGACGACAACTGACCGGCGCGGGCCGCGGCCCCGCCGCTGCAGCCCGCAGCCCGGTCGCTGTGAACCATGCCGGCACATTCATGGGTGTGACACAACCTCAACACGACGCCAGCGCCTGGCGGCCCCTTGGGCATCGACTGTCGCGGTTCACCGCGGCCGCGCTGCTGGCTCTTGGCCTGTTCGCCCTCCCGGCCGCGGCGCGCCAGGCCGTGGTCACCCTGGAAAGCGGCCAGGCCCTCGAAGGCGACCTTACCCAGCAGTCCGAGGCGGCCGTCACCCTGGTGATCGCCGGTATCCCACGCACCATCGAACGCCAGCAGATCAAGAACATCGACTACCCGCTGACATTCGACGAGGACTACGCCCGCCGCGCCGCCGCGGTCGCGCCCGGCGATCTGGCGGCCCAGTACCAGTTGGCCTACTGGCTTTTCGAGAACAAGGCCTACGCCCTGGCCGAGCACGAACTGGCGGTCCTGGTCAGCCAGCTTGACGCCAACGCCGCCGACCCTCAGACCCAGCCCGACACCGAGCTTGTCGAGCGGGCGTCGGTGCTGGCCACAGCCATCGAACAGCGGGTCAAACTGCTCGTCGATGAGCAGGCCGTCGCACCGCTGCCGCGCGACGCCGCCGCGACGACCGCCGCGGATCAGCCAGCTGGTCCCGACGGCGTCGGACTCCAGCCTCCGCTGCCCGCCGGACGACTGAGCGTCGAGCAGATCAATCGCATACGGCTTTTCGAAGTCGACCTCCAAACGAAGCCCAAGGTCCGCGTCGACCGTGCCGTCTGGGACGAGCTGTTCAGCCGCTACGCCGAACAGACCGTCACGCCGCGCGGCCGTCGTGAGCAGACGCGCATGCGGGCCGCCGAGGGGTGGGAGCAGCTCCAACTGATCTTCAACCTCAAGGCACGCGAGTTCTACGACCGCGTCCAAGTGCTCGAGGATCCGCCGTCTCTGTGGACCTTCCGCACGCAGATCCATCAACGCTACGTGCTCAACTATTGCGGGACCGCCGAATGCCACGGCGGCGAGGTCGACACGCCGGCCACACGTCCCGGCCAGCTCATCGTCCTGCGCCTTTTTCCCAACCGGGACGACACGGTCTACACCAACTTCTACAGGCTGCATGCGGCCCGAGGCGCGGACGGCGAAGTCATCGATCGTCAGGCGCCCGCGCGCTCGTTGCTGATCCAGTACGGCCTGCCGGCGGATAGCGCTTTTACGCCGCATCCGACGGCGCCCGGCTGGCGGGCCGGCCTGCGCGACACCAGCGATCCGACCTATCAGCTTCTGGAACGGTGGATCACCCAGGAGTTGTACCATCCAGAGCCGGACTACGGCCTGGTTCCCTCGCCGGCGTCGGACGCGCCGCCCAGCCCGTCGGCCGTCACGCCACAGCCCTGAGTCCCGGAGCGAGCATGACCCGCACCATTTTCCAGTCGCCTTCCCGCATGGTTCTCGCGGTACTCGCGATCGTCCTTGGCTGCACGCTCGTCGGCTGTGGGGAAAGCGACCGCGACAAAGCCGCCCGCGCCGCCCATGCGATGCGGCAGGCCATGGCTGTGCTCGACCAGGCCCACCAGGGCTTCGTCGCGCCCGCCGCCGCTCAGAATCCCGATGCGAGCCGCGCCGACTGGGTCCAGGCGCAGTATCTCATCGCCATCAACCAGCTCAAGCCCGTGCTGACCGAAGGCGTGCGTTCGCAACAGCATGGGGCCGCGCAACTGCTGGCCCAACTGCACGCCGCCCGCGCCGGCTACCTGGGCCGCGCCGCTGCCGGCCGATGGGCCGCCATGTCCGACCAGGCCGCCACCGTCATGACCCATCTTGCCGCCGTCCAGCGCGCGGCCATCCTCGCCGACATCCTCACCGGCGACGAATCGCAGCTTCAGGCCGAACTGGCCGGCGTCCGCAAGCAGATCGACTTCCAGCTTCAGTCCCTCCGCCAGCGAAGCGCCGACCTGCGCAAACAGATTGACACCAACCAGGCCGAGGCCGATCGGCTCATGACCCAGCGTGACCAACTCATGGCCCAGGCGGGCGAGCTTGACGAGCAGGCCTTCACCGCCGCCGACAAACAGGCCTACGATCTAAAGCTCCAAGCCATCGAACTGCGCCGCCAGGCCGATCAATGGGTCGGCCAGCTTGAACGCCTGTCTGTACAGCGTAGCGGCCTGGACAGCGAGTCGGGCATCGTGAACGCCCAGGTCCAGCACCTTGAAGCACTCGCCGTCGACCTGAGCGGCGAGATCCAGCGCTCGGCTGCCCGGGATGGCACGATCGCCGCCGCCCGCGACCAGGCCCTGCAGGTCAAACAGCAGGCGGTCGACGGCCTGGTTCAGGCTTTCACCCTCGTTGCTCAGAAGTTCAACGACGAAGTGGCCGGCGCTTTCGATCAGGCATTGGACCAGGCCGGCGCAGCGGTCAACACCGCGCAGCACGCAGTTCGCGCCGCGGCGATGCGCGGCCGGGAAGACGCCCGGCTCGGCCTGCTTGCCGCCCAGGTCGCCGCCGCCGATGTCCGCACCCGCTACGTCCTGGCGCTCGGCGGTTTCGGCCAGACGGTGGCGGTCGTCGCCGGACAGGCCGCGGACGCCGCCGGCCCCCAGGGACGCTTTTTCACCGAGAATCTTCATCGCCTCGCCCAGCACCAGACCGAACTGACGGACGCCGCGACCACCGACATCAACGCCGCCCTCGAACTGGCCGCGGACCTGGGCGTCGACGAAGCCGACAGCGAACCCGCCCGCCAGGCCGCCCGTCTTCAGGCCTATCTCAGCCAGCTCAACGACGCCCGCATCGCGGGCTGAGCTTTCAGGCTGGGCGGTACCGTCATTCGCTGGCTGTGTGCCTGTGGCGCCTGCCGGGTGCCGGGGGCGATCTCCACCTGTCCGTGCCGCAAGCTAGTAATAAAACTATTCCATCTTTTGCAGCGGCCTGATATACTCTTCTCACTCCCGCCGTCAGCCGGACGCTGGCGGTCCGCTTCGTTCGGCCGCTCTCCCAACCATCGCGGCCGCACGGGCGACTTTTTTCTTTCTCTCTCTCGTGGGGGTTCGATTATGCACGGTCTTTTGTTCCGCGGAATCCGCACGCGCGGTGCGGCCGCCGCCATCGCCACGGTTCTGGCGCTGGGAATCGGTACGGCCTCGGTGTCGGCCAACACCTTCAGTCTCGATCTGGTCTACCTGGGCGGCCACACCGTCGTCCCCGGCGAGATCGAGACCTTCAACGGGCCGGCCATCTCATGGGCGTCGCTCAACAACTTCCGGCAGGTCTCCTCGCTCGGCAGCTGGACGCCCGCCGGCCAGCAGTTCGGCGAGCTGGGCATGTTCAAGTGGGAGGCCGGCGTGCTGTATGACCTGATGAAGGACACCGACGTTACCAACGCCCCCGGCTTCGCGTCCCCGCCGTCGGGCGTGCAGAACGGCCTCATCTCCGACACAGGCAACGTCGCCTTCCGCTTCGGCATCAACGGTGAGGACGCCATCGCCAAAGGCCCGACCCGTGCGGGGTTGACCACCATCGCCGTCTCCGGCGGCGCCAACGCCCCGGGCAATGCCAGCCCGTTCCTGTTCCTCGGTTCACCGCAGCACAACGGTACGCGGCTGGCGTTCTACGGCCGGTCGAGCGGCGACATCGGCATCTGGACCGGCAATGAGACCAACGGCGTGGTTTACCGTTTCGCCCAGGAAGATCAGACACTGCTGCCCGGCACCGCCAGCGTGATCGACGACATGATCTTCCGTGAGCCGGTCATTAACACCAGCGGCTTCACGGCCGCGGAAGTCGGCTGGGACGGCGGCAAGTCCGCCATCATCGCCGGCAACCCGGCCGCGGTGAACCCGCTGTTCACTGTCGCCAAGACCGGCGACTCCGCCCCAGGCGTGCGCGATGCCGTGTTCGAGAGCTTCTCGCGCCCGCGCTTGAACAACCTCGGCACCATCGCCTTCGCCGGTTATGTTGATCTGGGCGGCGGTGTGATGGAGGATGCGATCTTCCGCACCAGCGGCGGGGGCATCGACGACGTCGTCTACGAAACGCTCACGCCCGTGCCGGTCCAGGGCGGCTTCACCTTCGACGACGTCTCGGGCCTCGCCCTCGCCGGTGACGACAACCTCTACTTCCGCGGCTCGTGGGACAACTACAATCGCAGCGGCCTGTTTGTCCAACATCCCGACACCGGCCTCGAACTTCTGTTCAAAGAAGGCGACGCCGCGCCCAACACCGGCAGCAGCTTCTCGAGCTTCGGCTTCATGCACGCCAACGCCGTGGGTGATTACGCCTTTATCGCCGGGCTGGACGATGGCCGCACCGGTCTGTTCGCCACCGTCAATGGCGGGGTTGCCCTCAAGCTTCTGCTGATTGAAGGTCAGATCGTCGACGCCACCGGCGCCGGCGACATGGCGGTCATCAGCGGCTTTGAAATGCCCATCTCCAGCGGCGGGGAGGACGGCCACGGCATGTGGCTTAACAACAACGGCGAACTGCTGATCGAGATCGCCTTCGACCCGAGCCGCGCCTTGCCGCGCGTCACCTCGGGCCTGTACCTGCTGACCATCCCCGAGCCGACCACGCTGACGCTGCTCGCTCTCATGAGCGCCGCCGCCATGCGCCGTCGCAAGCGGTAGGGCAGACGGGTACCGACAAGCGAGCGCCACTTGCGAAGCGCAAAACTTAGCCCCGGGCCACTGGCCAGGGGCTTTTGCCTTTAACGGGTCATCGCAATCGAAGATGCGTGGGCGTATAACGAAGCGGCGAATCTGCGGATGGTGAGGTTGTCCGATGGCTCGGAGAACCTGCCTCGCGCACCGCCATCCGCGTCGGATAAGAGCAGACATACGGCGCTATAGAGGCGTTCGCGCACCAGCCGCTCACCAAGGACGGCATAGCGCTGCGCATAGGAGGCATCGCGGAATTCGGGGAATACCTTGAAATGCGGCTCCGTGACCGCGACCGGTGTCTGCGAGGCGGGACAGTCTTCCAACAACATCATGTATCCAAGCCACGGCTGGGGTTCGGACTGAAACGCTTTCTCCCGAAAAGCGGTCCACAGATCGTGGGCGCTGCCCACAGCTTCCTCCGACCGGTTGTTGAAATTGTTGCCGAACGATGGGCCGACCTGTGACTTGAACTCGATGCCCGCCACCAGCGTCTTGCCCGTCACCGCGACAATGTCCCACTGTTTTGTCGGGCGGAAATAGCCGGGTAGCACCGTACGGGTCTTGGCCACATGGATTTCATTTGAGGTGAGTCCTGCGGCCTCAAGCAGACCGCGAATCAGCTCAACAAAGCCGTCGAGCTGTTTCCCGCCCGTAACCGCGGTGCGCTGGCCAGCGTCGCGTTGTCCCGATTGCGGCCCTGGTTGCGCCCCTGCGCGTCGCGCGTGTTCCAGAAGTGAGCGACGGCCGGGCCGACGTGGGCAAGACACCGATCAAGACTCGCCGCGTTCATTTTCAGTCCCCAGCCGGAAAAGCCTCGATCTGAACTTGACCGAACAGGTCTCGTGTCTCGGTCTCGATTCGCTTGCGTGTGCTCGCGAAATACCCAGGATCAACTTCAACGCCGATGCTGTTCCTTCCCCAGCGGGCGGCCGCAAGCGACGTTGTTCCCGAACCGAGGAACGGGTCGAGCACGGTGTCACCGACAAAGCTGAACATGCGGATGAGACGCGACGCCAGTTCGAGTGGATATGGCGCGGGGTGATTCCGCGTGGACGCACCCGTGACGCCGGTCCATATCTGCTGGAACCATTCACGGTGTCGATCTTCCGGGATGACGCTGAGCGCGCGGACCGTCGGCGACGGACTACGGTAGCCGCCTGATTTGCGCTCGAGCAGGATGAACTCGATATCGTTCTTGATCACGGCGTTGGGCTCGTACGGCTTGCCGAGGAAGCCGCCATTGCCCGGTACTTCGTACACGGCATTGGCGATTTTGTGCCAGATGATCGGGGCGAGGTTGTCGAAACCGATGCGGCGGCAGCGCTCCTGGATCGCCGCGTGCAGCGGTACGACCGTGTGACGTCCCTGATTCTTCCGCCGCGACAGGCAGACGTCGCCCACGACGCAGACCAGTCGGCCGCCTGGTACCAGCGCGTCGTAGCACCGTTGCCATACACGGTCGAGATGGTCAAGAAACTGTTCGTAATCCTCGATGTGGCCCATCTGGTCGTCATGGTCGCGATAGCGCTTGAGCGTCCAGTAGGGTGGGGAGGTTACGACCAGATGTACGCTGGCCGGCTCAAGAAAGGGCATCGCCCGGGCGTCGCCGCGGTAGAGTCGATGCGAAGTCGGCACCCGCCGAAGCGCAGCCTCGATCTCCTGAGTCAGCGTCGCATCCTTCGCCAGCGCGGGGATGAGCTTGTCGGTGATTGGCCTGTCACGCAAGGCGGCAGGGAGAAGGTCATCCAGAGTCTCGGTCAGGTCAACGCTCATGAGGGTTCATTCTACACAGCCGCCCCTCACCCCATATGCTTCACCACCGCGTCGCCGAAGGCGCTGCAGCTCAGCAGCCGGGCGCCGTCCATCAGGCGTTCGAAGTCGTAGGTCACGGTCTTCGCGGCGATCGCGCCTTCGACGCCTTGAATCACCAGGTCGGCCGCTTCGTTCCAGCCCAGCTGACGCAGCATCATTTCGCCCGAGAGAATCACCGAGCCGGGGTTGACCTTGTCCTGGCCGGCGTACTTGGGCGCGGTGCCGTGCGTGGCTTCGAAGATCGCGTGGCCGGACTGGTAGTTGATGTTGCCGCCCGGCGCGATGCCGATGCCGCCCACGCACGCCGCCAGCGCGTCCGACACGTAGTCGCCGTTGAGGTTCAGCGTGGCGATGACCGAATACTCGGCCGGCCGCGTGAGAATCTGCTGCAGGAACGCATCAGCGATCACGTCCTTGATGACCAGTCCCGGCGCGCCCTTGGGCAGCTTCGACGGATCGCCGCCGAGTTTTCTGAGCTGGTCGGGTTCGATCACGTGCCACGGCCCGCCGTCCAGCTCCTTCGCGCCGTACCGCTCGGCCGCGAGCTGATAGCCCCAGTCACGGAAGCCGCCTTCCGTGAACTTCATGATGTTGCCCTTATGCACCAGCGTGACCGACGACCGGCCCTGGGCGATGGCGTAGTCGATCGCGGCGGCGACCAGGCGGTGCGTGCCCTCCTGCGACACCGGTTTGATGCCGATGCCGGCCGTCTTCGGGAAACGGATCTTCCTGAAGCGATCGGGGAACGCGTCGTCGAACAGTTTCAGGAACTTCGCGCAGTCGTCGGTGCCTTCCTGGAACTCAATGCCGGCATAAATGTCTTCGGTGTTCTCGCGGAAGATCACCATGTCGACCAGGTCCGGCCGCTTCACCGGGCTGGGCACGCCCTGGAAGTAGCGCACCGGGCGCAGGCACACGTACAGGTCGAGGATCTGCCGCAGGGCGACGTTGAGTGAGCGGATGCCTCCACCCACGGGCGTGGTGAGCGGGCCTTTGATGCCGACGAAATGACTCTTGAACGCCTCGACCGTCTCGTCGGGCAGCCAGGTGCCGAGCGTGTCGAAGGCCTTCTGGCCGGCGAGCACTTCCTTCCAGACGATCTGCCGCTGGCCACGGTAGGCCTTCTGGACCGCGCCGTCGAAGACCGCCTGGGCCGCGCGCCAGATGTCGGGCCCCGTGCCGTCGCCTTCGATGAAGGGCACGATCGGCCGAGCGGGCACATGAAGGTGTCCGCCCTTGGCGGAGGAGCGGTAGGTGATCGGCTCACCGGTCACGGCGGTGGTCATGGTCGGGTCTCCCAGAATCGCAGATAGCGGGACACAAGCGGTTGCGGAGACGTGGCGACGCGCCCGCCTCAGGCCGCGCCCCACGCGAAAACGTCAAGCCGGCCGACCATATCGGCCGCCGCCGGTCGCGTCAAAGATTCGCCGCTTCGGCCGGCGGGGAGGGTCGCTCCAAAGCCGCCAGTTCATCGGCCGCCAGCAGCGCCGCCAGCAGGTCGCGGACGGTCCGCTGCCCTTCGACCGGGTGCCGCAGCGGCGCGTCCGTGTGAATGTCGTAGCGGTTGCGTCGTCCCTCGCGGCTGCGCGTGAGCACGCCCGCGCGCTCGAGGTCGGCCACGATCTTCTGCACCGCCCGCTCGGTGACGCCGACGCGGCCCGCCGCGTCGCGCAGGCGCATGCGCGGATCGCGGGCCAGACACACCAGCACGTGGGCGTGGTTGCTCAGGAACGTCCAGTGGGCGTCCTGTCGGGTGTTCTGGGAAGGGCGGGGCAAACGGACCATGCTCATGAGTCTCAGCCGGCATCACGGGCGGGTCCGTATGCCGCGGGTGTCAGAAGTCCAAACTATGGCGAACTTCAATTCGTAATACAGCCGGCGCAGGATGATTGCCCGCGGCGGCGGCGGAGTCAACGGCCCGGCGGCAAAATCAGCCTGGCGAGGCCAGGAAACGGGGGCACCGCTGGTGCTGATTGGCGCAACCACGGTCCAGACCTTAAGATGCGCATGGCGCGACAACCCGTCGTCCGCCGGCCCAGCCAGGGAGACGCCCCATGTCCGATCAGTCCGATCAGTCCGATCAGTCCGATCGGTCCGATAGCCCCCACCAGCTCGATACGCATGGACAAAGCTCCGCGTTTCCGGTCGCCAGGCGCCCTCGGCCGCGCATCGGTCGCTTCGGCCTGCTGGTCATGGTCGGCGGGGCCGTGGTGCTCGTGCTGCTGGCGCTTCGCGTGTCGCTGAGCGTGCGGGCGAAGTGGGCGGTAGAGCGCTACCGCGCCGCCGGCCATCCGGTGACGGTTGAAGAACTGATCGCCATGCGCTACCCCCCGCCGCCCGAGGCGGACAACGGGGGCCCGCTGCTGAAACAGGCCATGGCCCAATACATCGAGGCGGACGACGAGACCAAAGCGGCCATCGATGTAAAGGAAAATGACGAGGCATTGACATCCGAGCAGATCACCCAGCTCCTCCATGAGCACCTGCGCGCCAACGAGCCTGCGATGACAACGCTGCGCGAAGCCTTGGAGGCGCCGGACTTCCACTGGGGCAACAACTTCAGCGATCCTTTCTTGGGCATTTCGCACGAGTTTCGCAACATAAGAAGCCTTGCCTTGCTCGGTGTGCTTGAACATCGCATGCATCGCGACGTGTGGTCGGCCGATCAGGCCGTGCAAGCCATTGAACAGACCCTCCGGCTCAGTGAGACACTGGCGCATGAACCTGACCTCCTGTCACAACTGGTGCGCACCTCCATTGTCGCTCAGGCGATGAAGCAGATCGACTGGTTCTGGGCCGATCATCAACCGGAGGGGCATCTTATAGACCGGCTTGCCAAGCGACTTGCGACTGTGCGGAAAGATTTCACCTATGCGATGCGGCTTGCCTTCGAAGGAGAGATGGTCAACGCCTTCACGATCTTCCGGCAGGTGGCGGAACAGAGCCAGAGAGGATCGGTGTGGTGGTGGCACTCGCTTGCCGGCACCCTGCACATTGACCTTGCTTACTATGTGAAGAGACTGAGCGGAATGGTACGCACGGCCGGCGTGTCTGATCTGCGCGAGCGCGTCGTTCAAGGGGAGGCGTGGGACCAGCAGCCCGACCCGCCGCGCTGGGCGATGTTGACACGAACGCTGATGCCGTCGCCCAACTCTCCCTTGCGGCTCAATGTGCGCATGTTGACCACAATCCGCACGGTCGAACTGGCCCTCGCCATCGAGCGGCGCCACTTACAGGGCGACGGCCTGCCCGAATCGCTCGACGAACTCGCGCCGGATTACATCGATGCCGTGCCGGTCGACCCCTTCGACGGTCAGCCGCTGCGCTATCAGCGAATCGACGACGGGTATGTGATCTACAGCGTCGGCGATGATGGAACCGACGACGGCGGGGCGGTCGAATCCCCGGAAGGCAAGCGGCCCCTCGATATCGGCCTCCGCGTGCAGCGGCCGGACCTGCGGGGCGTGGGCGGGGAAAGTGGGGCGGCCGTTTCGGCGAGCTCAAGCCGAGCCGTCTCGGCTGCCGCGGGGGCGACGACGAAAACGACGACGGGCGAGACGCCCGTCCCGCCAGGGAACCCCCAAATCCAAGCCCGTCCCACTGCGGACTCAAGCCCGCAGGCGCCGGCGGTCGATAGGGATTCAGGAAAACCTTGACGCCGGCTGGCGGCGCGGGTACTGTACGAATCTGATGATGAATAACGGCCACGCTATTCCGTCGTCGCTTCGACTGTACAGCGATATGCTGCTGACGCTGTCGAAGCGCGCCGGATAGGACGTTGGCTGATGACGTATGCCACACCACGCCCTGTCCGGCCATCCGGGCAGGGCGTGTTTTTTGGCATACTTTCCCACCGGCTCGGCCGAACGAATGGTCGGGCGGACGACACGAAGATCGCGACCGCTGAGCCGATCGCGACACGCACGCGGAGACACACCGATGTCCACCAGGCCCACGAACGACGCCACGGCAAGCGGCACCGCCCCCGACAGCGCGGATGCCCGCACGCACATCCGCATCTTCGACACGACGCTGCGCGACGGCGAGCAGTCGCCGGGCGCGACGCTCAACTTTCACGAGAAGATGGAGATCGCCCGGCACCTGGAGGCCCTGGGCGTGGACATCATCGAGGCCGGCTTCCCGATCACCAGCGTCGGCGACTTTGAGGCGGTGCGGGCGATCAGCCATGAGTTGGGTCGCGCCACCGTGGCCGGCCTGTCGCGCTGTGTGCCGCGTGATATCGACCGGGCCGGCGAGGCGCTCAAGGGCGCGCCGAACCCGCGCATCCACGTGTTCTGCGCCACCAGCAAGATTCACCGTGAGCACAAGCTCAAGAAAGCCTTCGAGCAGATCATCGAGCTGAGCGTCGACAGCGTGAAGCGGGCGCGGCAGTTCTGCGCCGACGTCGAGTTTTCGCCCGAGGACGGCTCACGCACGGAGCTCAATTACCTCGTGGACATCACCGCGGCCGTCGTCGAGGCCGGCGCGACGACCGTTAACATTCCCGACACCGTGGGCTATGCGGTGCCGGCCGAGTATGGGCACATCTTCGCGTACGTCCGCGAAAAGCTGCCGCAGCTCGACGAGCATGGCGTCGTGCTCTCCTCGCACTGTCACAACGATCTGGGCCTCGCGGTGGCCAACAGCCTCGCGGCCGTGGAGAACGGCTGCCGGCAGGTCGAGTGCACGATCAACGGCATCGGCGAGCGCGCGGGCAACGCGTCGCTTGAGGAGGTCGTGATGGCGCTGCGCACGCGCGGCGACTACTACAGCCGCTTCCGCACGAACATCAACACGAAAAAGATCTATCCGCTTTCGCGCATGGTCTCGACGTTCACCGGCCTGTCGGTGCAGCGCAACAAGGCGATTGTGGGTGAAAATGCGTTCGCCCACGAGGCGGGCATCCATCAGGACGGCGTGCTCAAGCACCGCGAGACCTACGAGATCATGGACCCGCGCGACGTGGGCATTCCCGAAAACAAGCTCGTGCTCGGCAAGCATTCGGGCCGGCACGCGTTTCGCGAGCGTGTGATGTACCTGGGCTTCACAGCCGAGGATGATGTGATTGACAAGGCCTTCGCCGAGTTCAAAGCCCTGGCCGACAAGAAGAAGGATGTCTACGACGAGGACATCGAGGCGATTCTCGATCAGCAGCTTCACAGTGAGCGCAAGCTGTGGGAGCTGGTGCGCTTCCAGGTGACTAGCGGCACGGACGTGATCGCCACGGCCACGGTCGTCGTGCGCGACTCGGCGGGCACGGAGCGCATGGAGGCGGCGACGGGCGACGGACCGATCGACGCGATCTACTCAGCCTTGCAGCGGCTTACCGGCGTAAACGTCACGCTCGAGCGGTATGAAACGCGGGCAGTGACCGGCGGCAAGGACGCGCAGGGCGAGGTGATTGTGCAGGTGCGCCACCGCAACGCGGCCGTCCGCGGGCGCGGCCTGAGTACGGACGTCATCGAGGCGGCGGCCAAGGCCTACCTGACCGCGATCAACCGCATCAAGACCGCCGAGGCCCGCACTGTCCGCGCCACGACGCTCAACGGCGAGGTAAACGGCGGGGAGACCCACGTTCAGCCCGAAGCGAAGGCGGCCCAGCCGTGAGCACGGCCGATTCACAGCACAGACCAATATTCTTGCACCTGCCCGTGGATGACGAGCTGGCGCTGACGCTCATCGATCCCGGCCATGCCGAGGAGCGTTTCACGCTCATCGACGCCAATCGCCGGCACATCGCGGCATGGCTGCCCTGGCCGCACGATACGCATGGGCCGGAGCAGCCACGCGCCCATGCCGAGCGCAGCCTCACCGCCTTCGCCGATGGGAAGGGCATCGAGTGTGCGATTCGTCGGTGCGGACGGATCGTCGGCGCGATGGGCATTCATGCCATCGATCGCCGCGACGGCGCCGCGACGGTGGCCTGCGGCGAAATCGGCTACTGGCGGACGCGCGAGGAAGTCGGCCGGGGCACGATCACGCGCTGTGCGGCCGCGATGCTCGATTACGGTTTCGGCTCCCTTGGACTGAAACGCATCGCCATCCGCGCCGAACCGGCAAACGAAAAGAGCTGGGGCGTGGCCGCGCGGCTGGGCATGACTCGCGAAGGGACGCTGCGCGGGATCGCGGAATATGACGGTCGCCGGATCGACCATCATGTTTACGCCATGCTGGCCGAGGACTGGCCGGCGGTACGGGCCAGATTGGATGCGCGCATTACGAACGGGCTGTGTCCCTCGCCGCCGGGACTGGTGCTGACCGATCGCGACGGCGTGATGCTGGTGCTCGGCGAGCCGCGCCACGCGCAGGCCGCGTTCGAGGCGATCGACGCGAACCGCGTCCATCTCGAAGCGCGGTTGCCCTGGCCCGCAAAACTCAAGAGCGTCGACGACGAGCGCAAGGCGCTCGAGGAACACGTCCGCGCCTTCGCAACCGGCGACATGGTGCCGCTGACTTTGTGGGAGTCCGGCAAGGTGATCGGCGGCGTCGGCGGACACCTGCGGCCGAAGTGGACCAACCGCTGGGAGATCGGCTGGTGGCTGACCGAATCGGCCCAGGGCCGCGGCCTGATGACGTGGGCGGCTGGCGAGCTGATGCGGTACCTGTTCACCGTGCGGCAGGCGAGCAGCGTCTTCGCCCGGGCCCTTGTCGACAACCCGCGCAGCCAGGCGGTGGCTCAGCGCTGCGGCATGAGCGAGTTTCTTCGCGCGAACGTAGCCGACCATGCGGACGGCGGCGAATCGCGGGCGATCCACTACGGCATCGAGCGTGACGACTGGTCGGCCGGCGTGGTCGGTGCGTCGGATGTCGCCGATGGCGGGACGGGGGTCATCCAGGTCCGCCCGCCGCGGGCCGGCAGGCCGACGTAGCCCGAGCCGTAGGCCGCCAGCGAGAGGCGGTAGGTGCGCTCCAGCAGCGGCGAAGGGCGGCGCTGCTCGATGGGCGTGGTGTTGACCAGAATCTTCAGCGAGCCGTCGGGCATGCGCGCGACCATCTCCTCGCGGAAGTCGCCGACGAAATCGCCGAGGCACATGGTGATCCACGCATGATCGCCCATCTTGTGGTGCGGCGGCTGGCCGTAGTTGTAGATCTCGCCTTCGGGTGAAATGATCTGCAGCGTCGGGCCGCCGTCCCACTGGATGGTCTTGGGCATGTGGAAGTCTTCGGCGATGACGGTTCCGTCACTGCGGCACAGGCGGCGCAGCGAGCCGTCGGACTCGCAGTAGTGAATCTCCCATCCGGGCGCGTCCGGCCCGCCCACGATGTCGGCGACGCCGGCGGCTTCGAGGCTCCTGGCCCCGCGGTAAACCCAGTGCGGCGTGCCGTCGGGCTCGACCAGGACCGCGCCCTTGCGGGGGTCCGGTTCATTCCAGTCGTAAAGCGCCGCGGCGTTCTGATGCTCGGTCACATAGTAGACCTGCGGGCCAGGTAGATCGGGTCGGACCATGCCGAAGCCGACGTGATCGGTGTGGCCGATGGTGTGCTCATCTTCGTGGCCGGGGGCCCACACAGCCCACTTGACGCGGGCGGCGTCGCCATCGCCGTCGAAGCAGACGCAGCCCCAGAAGAACTCGTCCATGCCGTCGTCGTCGATGTCAGCCACGAGGGTGGCGTGCCCGCCGCTGCCGGCATATCGGGCGTTGCCTTCGTCGAGCGTGCTCCAGGCCCAGAGTTGCGTGAGTTGCGGGTCTGGCCCGGTGGTGTCGAAATACCAGGCCTCCCACTTGCCGGTGATGTAGGTGCCGCGGTTGACGAGGATGGCCGGTCGCTGGCCGTCGAGGTAGGCGATCGCCAGCAGGTGGCGGTTGGCGTGGTTGTAGCCGCTGAAGCCGGTTCGCTTCGGCCAGGGGGCCGTCACCCGAACCTGGCCGGTCATGCCGTCGAGCACGGTCAGGTACTCCGCGCCGCCACGGATCTTCAGGCCATCCTGCGCCTGGCCGAATACGGGCCTGGGCAGCGTCCGCGTGACGACTTCGGCCCGGCCGTCGCCGTCGAGGTCGTAGGCGACGAAAGGCGAGTACCACACGCCCTGCTCGATGCCCGGGCCCATGTCAAAAGTCCACATGACCTGCCCGCTGCGCCCGTTGATGGCGCGGAGCTTCATGGTTTCGACGCTCGGTTTCCAGTAGTGGGGGTCCACATAGTTCTTGGGAAAGATGATGACATAGTCGAGCACGCCGTCACCGTCGAGGTCGGCCGGCACGCAGCGGTCGACGTGGCGTCGGGCGTCGACGGTGGCGACCTCAGGCTCGATGTCCGTGCTCAGCCGGATGCCGTCGACCGCCTCCTGCCGAGGTGTGACGGAGAAGGTTTCCGATGCGGCGGTTTCGGCGTCATCGAGTACGACGCGGACCTGGTAGTGCACCGGCTGATCCAAGGCAAGGCCCCGGCCTTCGGGGCCGGCGTCAAGGTGGCTGGTCCAGGGCGTTTCGACGACGAGCGTGAAGGGGCCGGCCGACTCGGCGGCGCGGTAGATGCGGAAGCGGGTGGCATCGGGATCGTCCGGAAATAACCGCCAGGACAGGAACACCCGGCCGTTGTCCTGGGGCAGGGCGATCAACCCGCGATGCTGGGACGCGGGCGGCATCGATGCGGTCGCCAGGGACAGGCATAGGGCTGCCAAAGACGGGAATGGAGTCATCTCGGGTGTTCTCCAAGGCGCTTCGCCGCTCGTGGCGGGTGCGTAAGCATCTTATCAGCCGTCGCTTGTGGGGCCGAACCGACAGTTGCGGGCGGACGTAGGAATGGTCGATATAAAGGTAGGCCCGCAGCGCTGCCGGCAGGCCTCGCCCGCCCACACGCTCGCGGCGGAGATCGACTGTCGCGGTCCGCCTCGGAGAAGTTTGCTTTGAGCGAAAAGCCCAGCCCGCCGTCGAAGTCCCATCCTCACGATTCCAGCAAGTGCTTCGTACTGGACACGAACGTGCTGCTGCATAACGCCGCGTCGCTGTTCATGTTCGGCGACAACGAGGTGGTGATTCCCTTCACCGTCCTTGAGGAGTTGGACAAGTTCAAGAAGGGTAACGACGACGTCGGCCGCAACGCCCGCCAGACGATCCGCCACCTCGACCGGCTGCGCACGCAGGGCCGACTCACCGAGGGCGTGCCTTGGAACGGCAACGGCGGGCGGGTCCGCGTGGTGTTCAGCCCGGAGAACCGGCCCACCTGGATCAGCGAGGACAAGCCCGACAACCGCATCATCGGCGTCGCCCTTCAGCTTCAAAGCGAGGGCCGGCGCACTATCCTTATCAGCAAGGACGTTAACGTCCGCATCAAGAGCGACTCGCTGGGCATTCACACCGAGGATTTTGAAGCCCAGAAGGTTAATCCCGACGAACTCTACAACGGTTACGAGACGCTCGTCGTCCCCGGTGAGCTGATCGACAATCTTTACGAGGAGAAATTCCTCGAAGTCGCACGCCTCGAGGAGTATCTCGTGCGCGATGACGACCAGGGCGGCAAGCACCAGGTCGAGATCGTCGCCAATGAATACGTGCAACTGCGCGACCTGGCCGACGACTCGCACACCGGCCTGGCGCGGCGCCTGGCGGACACGGCCCAGCTCATTCCCATCCACGGCCCGCGCAAGCCGGTCTTCGGCATCATGGCCCGCAACGTGCAGCAGACTATGGCCCTGGACCTGCTGCTCGACGACGAGGTGAAGCTCATTACGCTGCTCGGTTCAGCCGGCACGGGCAAGACGCTGCTGGCCCTGGCGGCCGGCATGGCCAAAGTCGTCAGCGAGCAGCGCTATGACAAGCTGCTGGTCGCCCGCCCCATCATGCCCATGGGCCGCGACATCGGCTATCTGCCCGGCGACAAGGACGAAAAGCTCGCCGCCTGGATGCAGCCGATCTTCGACAACCTCACCTACCTGCTTGGCACACGCGGCAGCGGCTCGCAGCATGCCGAGAGCCGTACACCCGAGCAGCGTATCAACGAGCTGATGAACTCCGGCAAGGTCGTGCTCGAACCGCTGACCTACATCCGCGGCCGCAGCATTCCGAATCAGTTCATCATCGTCGACGAAGCACAGAACCTGACGCCGCACGAGACGCGCACCATCGTCAGCCGCGTCGGCGAGGGCACCAAGATCGTCCTGACCGGCGACGTCGGCCAGATCGACAACCCGTACCTCGATTCGTCGAGCAACGGCTTGTCGTACGTCGTCGAGCAGCTTAAGGGCAGCGGTCTGGTCGGCCACGTCACGCTCGCCCGCAGCGAACGCAGCGAACTGGCCAGCCTCGCGGCGGCAAAGCTGTAAGTGACGCACTGTTGACGATATTCAGTGGTGGATACCGCCGCGCGTGCTCCGTCGTGTTTCACTGTCTCATGCGTGCCTCGCATTTTTCATTTTTCATTCTGCATTTTCAATCTCCGAAGAAGCGCGAAGCGCGG